>CEUA01234550.1_pt1 | contig 61477 bp, 60 predicted proteins | sample 361541 | NCBI WGS metagenome assembly CEUA01 (sample SAMEA2623079, study PRJEB7988) | marine metagenome | isolation source: saline water (ENVO:00002010), including
ACCTTATCCTTAAAAGGGATCTGCTCTACCAACTGAGCTAACGGGGCAAATTAAGATTAGCAATTCTAATTTTAACATTTTACCAATTAATGCCAAGCATATGATTGCATACTTTTAAATAATAATTAGCATTATTTATTATGACAGATAAAATAACACTTAGCCCTTCTAATCTAACTTTTCTATGGCATTCATGCAAAAGATGCTTTTATAACCATCATATTTATAAAAATCGAAGACCTATGACAATGCCTCTAGTTGGCAAAATGGCAACTCTTTCTGAAGATTGGTTTATTGAAAAAGAAACAACTGAAATAGATTCAGATTTATCTCCAGGTAAAATAGTTTCATCCCAAAAATCATTAAAAGCAGAAATAGAAACCAACGAAGAATTATCTAGAAAATATACTATTTCAGGCAAAATTGACCTACTAATAGAATTTAATGATGGGACTTTTGGTATTTTTGATTGTAAAAATACTTCTGGTGATTCTGACAAAAGTTGGATGTATCATACACAATTGGCTGCATATAAATATTGTTTTGAAAAAATGGGTTTAGGGGAAGTTTCACAAATAGGATTAATTTATCAAATTATTGATGGTTTTAATAAATCTAATGATGGAACTTCAAATTTTACTACACTCCAAAAGTTTGTTGGAGTCACTCCTAAAATGGATCAGTTTGAAAAATTACTCTCCAGTGTAATTCAGTGCTTAGAGTCTGAAATAACTCCCAATTCTAGTCCTAAATGTTCTTTTTGTAAATTTGCTGAAAACTATAATGAAAATCTTAATTTATATTCTGAAGATTTCTAACAGACTTTTTGAAAATAAGAATATAAGTTATAAAAATAAGACATATTACAGGTCCTAGTCCTACTCCAACTCTAATATTTATAAATTCACCAACACCTCCTACCCATAAACCTCCCAAAACTCCAAGGCTTATATGAATTGCTAAAATGCCCATAACTCTTCCTCTTATATTTTCTGGAACTAAGGTTTGTATTACAGCATAAGTTGAAAGCATATAAAAACCATTAGCAAAATGTCCTATTATGGCTAATGGGAAAATTAATAAAATTTCTGTCCCTGGAACTTTTTCAGGTATGAATCCAACTCCAACCATAGAAACTAAAATTATGAAGAAACTAAAGAAAGAAGCAGAAAATAATATTTTTTTTCCAAGATTAGTATTTATGTTGACTTTCCCAGCTGTAAGCAATCCTGATAACGCGCCTAATCCTGCAGACGAAAACATTAATCCTAATTCTGTTGGTGTTCCATCAAATAAATCAATAAATGCTGGAAGAGCTTGGATGTAACCAAATATGAAGAAATTAGTTAAATAAGTAAGAAGTATCATAATATAAAATATTTCATTTTTTATTATGTAACTAAAGCCTTCAAAGAAGAACTTCATATTGTTTGAATTTTCTTGATTACTTTTAGCATCAGGCAGAAAAAATGTAGAGCTACACATTACTAAGTATCCTACAGCAGATAATAATATTCCAATGAAAGATCCATAATATGAAATTAGGAACCCCCCAATTGTTGGAACTACTACGCTTGATCCAGCCATAGTTGCACCATTAAGTGATACTCCTGACCTAAGATATTTTTCAGGAATTATTTTTGGGAAATATGAATTCCTAGCAGGAAAATCAATTCCTAAAAGTATTCCTAAAATAATTGAACAAATATAAACATGAATAGGTTCAACTTTATTTGAATAATCTAGATAACTTAATAATATGAGGATTATTGAAATTGAAAATGATAGAAAAGTCAAAATCCTTCTGACATTATATTTATCTGAAATTATTCCACCTAAAAAATTAAAAAACATTATAGGAATTGCAGTTGCTGCAGCAACAATACCAAGACTCAGTGCAGATCCTGTAAGACGATAAATCAATAAAGAAATTGCAACTATAATTAATCTATGGCCAAACATTGCAAATAAAGATCCAAACCAATAGGTTCTAAAGTCCTTAATTACTAAGGCTGAAAAGGGATTCATATACTTTTTTTTCTAAGCTTTGTATCCTCTTTTTGAAACCGGTGTAGTTCTTACATCAATTAAAACTGTTTTTCCAGAAATATTTAATCCTTTTGCAGTTTCTAGTGCTGGGGCTAATTCAGATAATTTATTTACTTGAATTCCATGTGCTCCAAATGATCTTGCAAAGTCAGCATAATTTCCTGTCATAGTTCCTACTCCAGATTTTTCTCTAGCAGTAGGGAAGTCCGAAGGCCCTCCAACAGGATATGTTGCCATTACTCCATTATTAAGTACTAAAGTTGTTATACCAATTTTATTTCTGGTAGCTGTTTCAAAATCCATTCCTGACATTCCAAAAGCTCCATCACCCATTACGTTTATACAAAATTTATCAGGATGAGCCATTTTAGCTCCAATAATCAATGGAAGTCCAAATCCAAGATGAGTAGTTTTTCCCCATCCTATATAGCTACGTGGAGAAGTTGCCTTTATAAATGCAACCATTTGTTCTCTAGGTGCACCTGCATCATGAGTAATAATACTGTTCTCAAGATCTAAAACATTATTCATTTCTTGGACAATTCTATAAGGACTTAGAGGTTCTTCGTCACTATTGAAAAAAGGTTCAAATTCTTCTTCAAATTCTTTTTTATATTTAGCAATTTCATTTCTAATATTTGAGTCATCCATTCTTGATGTTCCATACAATTCTTTTAAGTCTTCTATAAGCAAATTGATTGTTTGTTTTGTATCCCCAATTAATGCAATTTCAACAGACTGATCTTTATTGATATCATCAGGATTATCTACATTTTGAATGATTCTCTTTCCTGGTGGTATTGCTTGTGCATATGGAGTCGCGGTCAAACTAGTTCCAAGTGCCAAAATAGCATCTGAACTCTCTAAAAATTCTTTTGCTGCTAAAGTAGTTGTTTGAGATCCTGCTCCTATTGATAAATCATGTCTTTCATCAAATGCAGATTTTCCAGGCATACTTGTATAAACAGGCACAGAAAGAAGCTCAGCTAGTTCTTTTAATTCATCAGTTGCTTCAGCCATTAAGACACCTTGACCTGCCCAAATCATTAAGTTCTTGGAATCATGAATTAAGTTTGCAGCATCCTGTATAGCTTCTACTGAAGGTCGGTATGTATATCTTTTAGGCGAATGATATGAGTTTGCAATTCCTTCAGGAACTTCATTACCACAAACATCCTTTGTCATTTCTACAACTACTGGACCAGGCTTACCATTTCTTAAATGATGAAAAGCTCTTCTCATAATAGTTGGAATATCTTCAACCTTTAAGATTGATTCAGCATATTTAGACATTGGCTCATAAATTTTACTTGCCCAAAAGTTTGGTTTTGTTTGAATACTACTTATTGGGTACCCTGCAGGCATAATAAGAACAGGAATATTATCAGCATAAGCTTGCATTAATGCTCCCATAGAATTTTCTGCTCCTGCAGCATCTTGCATAACAAATACACCAAATTTTTTCCTATTATTTGTTCTTGAATAGCCATCAGCAGCCATTAATCCTCCTCTTTCATGCCTAAAAGCCACAATTCTAATGTCTTCTTTTGCGGCTGCTTCAATAAGAGGATTACTTGGGTAACAAGCTATCCATTCTACACCTTCAGCTTTAAGAGTTTTTGCAATTAGCTCGAATCCATTCATTTTTTTTACTCCAAGTTTAGATTTTATTTTCTATAATTATTTTTATCATCATCATAAGTTTCCATCAATCATTAATTCAATTAGTCTAGGCTTTTTTGAATTAATTGCTTTTGTAATTTCAGTATTAATTTCAGATGGATCCGTTATTCTTACAGCATCAACTCCCATAGATTTTGCTATTTCTGTATGATTTAAGACCATAGGGAAATCCATATATGGATAATCACCAGAGGTTTCAACTTCTTCTCTAATTTTTTTTCTGTAGTAATCAATATTCACTTTCAAAATTCTATAAGATTGATTATTTAAGATAATAAAAATACATGGGATATTATCATTTGCTGCAGTCCAATAACCTTGAACTGTCATCATTGCAGAACCATCTCCTATTATCCCCACAACATTTTTATCAGGAGCAGCGCATTGCACTCCTAATGTTGCTCCTACTCCCCATCCAATTGATCCTCCTCTTCCAGAAATCATCTGATCAGAACTTTCAAACTTTATATATTCCATTACAGCAGCTCTATGGCTAATTGCATCATTGACTAATATTGTGTCTTTTGGAAGAGAATTCCCTAGTTCATACATAGCTCTTTCAGGAGACATTAGTGAATTGTTCCAATTTTTTTCTGCAGCTTTTTTTGTATTTTCATCAATTTCTTTTTTTATTTTTGAAATTTCATCAATTCTATTTTTCACATTCTCAATTTTTGAATAGTTAATTGTATCTAACAATTGTTTGAAAATAACTTTTAGATTTCCTAAACCTGTAATTTTTGAAGGTTGCCTATTTCCTTGAGAATTAGGTTTAGAATCTAGAAATATAAATTCTGTTTTATCTGAAATCAACACATCTCCTTCATAAAACCAATCAGAAAAAAGATCTGCTCCAGCTGAAATGATTAGATCTGAATCATCCAGTAAAGATCTCTGTTTATCACTTCTAATAGAATGATATCCGACCATTTGAGGATGATTGGTAGGGAAAGGAATATTTGATCCTTCTATAAAAACCATCATTCCTATTTTTTCTGCAAGTTCAACAGCTTCCTTCAATGCTGAATCTTCAGCAACTCTATCTCCAACCAATAAAACGGGATAAGAAGAATTTTCAATGGATGTAGAAATCTCCTTAATTGCGGGATCATCTAATCCACCGTAAACGGGTATTGAAGATGGATAAATTTCCATATCAGCTTCACCATCTAGCGCATTTGAAGAAAATCCTACAAATACAGGCCCTTTTGGATGAGTATTTGCTTCAGTAAAAGCTTTTCTCATTACTGATGGCACTTGATCTGGTAAAACAACTTGAGTACTCCATTTTGTAAAAGGTTTTGCTAATTCTACTAAGTCTCTATTTCTTAAATTTCTTACATCATATGTTGCAGAAGTTACTACCATGGGAGTTCCAGTTGTGTATGCATCATTCATAAGACTGAATCCATTAACTAGTCCTGAATCTATATGTAAGCTTAGAAAAGAAGCTTTATTGTTAACACGAGCATCGGCTTCTGCCATACCAGTAGCTACTCCCTCTTGAAGAGTAAGTAGATATCTAAGTTCTTTATGTCTAACAATCTCTTCCATTATGGGTCCTTCACTAGTACCAGGATTTCCATATACATTAGTGATCCCTTCAGCTTTTATGCATTCCATTAATGCTTTTTTTCCAGTCATTTTCATTATTTTCACCAATCTCAAGAATAATTAATATTAAATTGATTTTAGTTTACATATATCTATTCCATAGTCCATAAAATTTGAGTATATATAGTGCTATATTCAATTTAAATAATTGATTTTAAAAAAATATATAGTAAAAATTAATCAATTTAGTTTTGGAGATAAGATGAAAATTACAGATATAAAAATAAATTTAATAGAAGGAGCTAATACAAAAGATGCTCAACAATTTGTTGGAGGAAACTCTAAGGTTATTTTAAGAATTGATACTGACGAAGGAATATATGGTTTGTCTGAAGGGGGTAGAAATTATAATCTTTATAAAGCCTATTTGGATGAAGTAATAAAACCTTTGCTAATAGGAATAGATCCTAGGGATCCAAAAATAATTTGGGAAATGCTTACTCATGGAACAGGAGCAGGATTAGCAACAAAAGTTCTACCGCAAGTTGTTGGTACTATAGATGTTGCACTTTGGGATTTAGCGGGAAAAGCTGCTGGATTACCTGTATATCAACTACTTGGAGGGGCTGCTAGAACAGAAATTCCTTTGTATTGGAGTCGAGGAAGTGGTTGGAGAAAAACTCCTGAAGAAATGCTAGAAGATGTAAAGTTAGGTTATGAAAAAGGTTACAAGGCTTTTAAGATAAGAATGGACTGGAGGTCATTTAGACAAGATTCAGATCCAAAAAAAGATTTTAGTTTATTTAAGAAATGTAGAGAATTTCTTCCTGATGATATAGATCTGAGTTTTGATGCAAATTGTGGATATTCTGTACCTACTGCCATTGAACAAGGGAAAAGATTTCAGGATTTAGGTATAGCACATTTTGAAGAACCTCTTCCGGAATATGATTATCAAGGCCTACGTCAAGTTGTTGATGCTCTTGAATGTTCAGTATCTACTGGAGAACAAGAACCGAATCCCTATAGATTCAGAGATCTAATGGATATAGCAAACCCAGATATTCTACAACCTGATATATTAAATATTGGTGGTATCACTGGATTAGTTAAGGTTTACGAAATGGCAGTTGCAAGAAATAAAATAATAATGCCTCATTGTCCCCAAGCAGGATTAAACTTAATTGGAAGTCTTCATGCTTACTCAACCGTAACTAATGCCGTTAGGCCGCATGAATTCTCAGAAGAATTTACGGGGCCCGTTGAAAATGTTGCTAAGCTTTTCAAAGAACCTATAGTCCCAGAAAATGGAAAAATAGTTTTATCTGATAGGCCTGGTTTAGGTTTAGAATATGACGAGAATGAATTAAATAAAGTAATAAAAATATAGGAGTTAAAATGAAAGATCTAAAAAAAATGATTGCAAGCGGGGAGCAAGTAATAGGTGGAGCCATTATGTATGGTGCTGGTAAAGAAGATATAGAAAAGCTTTTAGAATATTATGACTACGATTTTATCTCAGTTGATGGCCAACATTCACCAACTAATGAAGATTATCTCTTAAGAATTTGTGAAGCTGCACAAGAATTGGATAAACCCATTCACTATAGAATGGATCACAGGAGAAATGCATATATGATCGGTAATCTTTTAGATCATGGTCCGACTATCATTGAAGTTCCTCAATCAGAAGAATTAGATCTGGTCAGAGAAGCTAGAGATTATTTTTATTATAGACCTGAAGGAATAAGAAGTTGGGGAGGACCAGGTAGGCCACCTGAAGGACTAAAAGAAGTTAACCAACATTCTTATCCTGCATGGTGGAATAAAACTGGAGTATTAATGATTCAGATTGAAACACTTAATGCTATAAACAATATACCTAATTTTTCTATGGAAGGGGTTGATTGTTTTTCTTGGGGACCAGCTGATTTAAGCATAGACAGAGCTTCCCATCCAGAACATCCTTTTGCTAAAACTGATGATACTGCTATTGAACATGCAGTCAAACTTTCCAAGGATAATGGGAAACAACTTTGTATTAGATCATATGATAGAACTCTAAGAAATAGATATTTCGATATGGGTGCAACTATCTTAATGGAAGTACAATCTTTAGACGGACAACTCGATAAGAATCTTCCTTTTGGATAATAAAAAAAAACCTAAAAAGATTTTCTTTGGTTGGTGGATAGTAATTAGTGCTGCTCTTCAAAATGGACTTGGAGGCAGCATTCATTGGCAAGGATTTACTGTTTTGTTTATCCCCATTTCTCAAACTTTTGGAATTTCATCTGCCCAAACTTCATTACTTTTTGCATTAGCTCGTGCAGAAAATGGATTGATGGGACCTTTTACCGGTTGGCTTATGGATAAGTTTGGTCCTCGACCTTTAGCTATCGGGGGTACTGCTATGGCTGGGATAGGTTATATTATGCTTGCAAGAGTAGAAAACTATACTCAGTTTTTACTAATCTATGTTGTAATTATTTCTATAGGTGCAACTACAAGTTTTATGCAAACAGCATTCGTTGCATTGAATAATTGGTTTATAAAAAAAAGAGGATTAGTGATGAGTATAAACTCTGCTTCTTTTAGATTAGGATCAGCAATCTTAGTTCCTACTTTTTCATATATTGTATATGGCTGGGGTTGGCAAAATGCAGTTTTGTATCTAGGTATTTTTTTACTAGTTTTTATTACTCCATTAGGAATTTTTTATAGAAGAACACCTGAGTCAATGGGTTTGCGACCTGATGGAGATGTTGAAGAAGTAAATGATGATGGGGTTCCAAATTATGATATTTCAGGTTATACCTGGAAAGAAGCTATTAAGACTTCAGCTTTTTGGTTTCTCACAATTGCTACTGCCTTAAGATTATCTATACATGGTGCAATCTTTGTTCATATGATTCCAATTCTTGTATGGAAAGGAATTTCAGCTGAGTCAGCTGCCTGGTATGTAGGATTTTTAGCCCTTGTGGGGGTTCCTGTTATTTTGTTGATGGGAAAGTTAAGTGATTTATTTGGTAGACCAAAAATGTTAGCTTTATGTTACTCAGCATCAGCTCTATCTTTATTATTAGTAAACTTATCTGATAATTCAATTTATCTTTTACTTTCATTATTATTATTGGTTGGGTCAGAAGCTGGATCTGGTCTCAATTGGTCTTTAGTAGGAGATTTATTTGGAAGAAAAAACTATGGAGTTATAAGGGGTTTACTTGGACCCTTTTATAACGCTGCTTTAGTTGTAACTCCAGTTTCAGCTGGATATATATATGATAAAACAAATTCTTATGAAATAGTTTTATACGTAGGATCTATAGTATTTCTCATATCCTCATTTACTTTTTTATATGTTGGTGTTTTAGGAAAAAAACTCAAAACACAATAAATTTTGTACCTTTTTAGTGTCCCATATATTAATTTTATTAATTATAATGATGTATTAGTTAGTATAAGAAAGTAATAAATTGACAGCTTTACCTAAGAAGAAACATACAAGAGCTAGAAGAGGGAACAAAAGATCCCATAAAGGGCTCTCTGTGCCTAATGGTCATAGATACAACCAGATGAAACGGGAGTTACTAGGTCTGAATGGGGATAATGTCAAAACTGAAGAAGCTGTAGAAGAATCTACTCAGTCCTAATCTAGCTCTCTAACTTCTTTTATCATTCCTTCAATAGAATCTTTAGCATCACCAAAAAGCATATTCGTTTTATCTAAAAAGAATAATTCATTTTGTACTCCTGAAAATCCTGATGCCATGGAACGTTTTAGTACAATAACTGATTTTGCTTTATCTACATTCAAAATAGGCATTCCATATATTGGAGAACTTTTATCGGTTCTTGCATTGGGATTAGTTACATCGTTTGCCCCAACTACGACTGCAACATCTGTTCTATCAAATTCACTATTTATTTCATCTAAATCTTTTAATTCGTCGTAAGGAACATTAGCTTCTGCTAAAAGTACATTCATATGACCTGGCATTCTGCCTGCTACTGGATGGATTGCAAATTTTACAGATACACCTTTTTCTTTCAATAACCCTGAAAGCTCATTTATTTGATGTTGAGCTTGAGCTACTGCTAGACCATATCCAGGTACAAAAATAACACTTTCTGCATAACCTAATATCATAGCAGCATCATCAGGTGATAACGAAGTAACAGGTCTTGTTTCTTCTTCGCCAGAAGAACTAGAACCTTCTTCAGATCCAAACCCACCAAGCATAACGTTCAAAAGAGATCTATTCATAGCTTTAGTCATTATTCTCGTGAGAATTAATCCTGAAGCTCCAACTAATGATCCAGAAATTATTAAGACTGGATTACCTAGAACAAATCCTGCACCTGCACCAGCAATCCCTGAATAAGAATTTAGTAATGCAACTACTACTGGCATATCAGCTCCACCAATTGGAATTACAATAAGAATGCCTAATATCAAAGAAATTCCTACCATAATGTACAAATAATTTACATCAGAATATTCTGGAATACTTAATAAAACACCAAGAACTAAAACAGCGATTATTAGAATTATATTTATAAAGTTTCTAAGAGGTAAAAGAATAGGTTTTGTTGTAATAAGTTCCTGTAATTTACCAAATGCAATAAATGATCCTGTAAATGTAACTGAACCTACAATTGTAGCAAATGCTACAGAAGCAAGAACAAATGTACTTTGATCTACTGAATTTTGGAATATCACTTCGTACATTGCAACAATGGCACTAGCTGCTCCTCCAAATGCATTAAATACAGCAACTAATTGAGGCATTGCAGTCATTTGAACATATTTAGACAGTAATAAACCAAAGAATGAACCTATAATTAGACCTAAGATTATCCATTGTATATTTGTATCAGTATATTTTAGTACAGTTACAATTATTGCGATTAACATTGCTACAGAAGAAAGTCTATTTCCGTTCCTTGCTGTAGCAGGGGATGCTAATCTCTTGATTCCAAGAATGAACATAGCGGCAGAAATTAAATAGAGAATATTTTCTACATTTGATGATATTTCTAACAAAAAAATCTCCTTATTTCTTACTCTTCTTAAACATTGCAAGCATTCTATCTGTAACTAGGAATCCACCAACTACATTTATAGTTGCTAAAATAATTCCAATCAATGAAAAAATAGTTGCTATTGTACTGTGTATGTTTGATGAAATTATTATAGCTCCAACTATAACTACTCCTGATATAGCATTCGAGCCAGACATAAGTGGTGTGTGAAGCGTAGGAGGAACTTTTGTTATTATTTCATAACCTATAAATAGTGCAAGAACAAAAATAATTATTAGTGATATCAATTCCAATTTAATCCTCTATTCTTTTATTGCCATCTTGATAAACCAACATAGCATCAATTATTTCATCTTCTAAATTTATATTTATGACACCCTCATTAATAATGATTTCAAGAAGCCCAAAAATATTTTTTGAGTAAACTATGGATGCATCAAAAGCCATTTCAGAGGATAAATTTTTAGGGCCATGTACTATTGTTCCATTAATTTCAACAGATTCACCAAGAACAGTTGACTCACAATTACCTCCTGAAGGAGCAGATATATCCACAATAACACTACCTGCCTTCATTCCTAAAACAGTAGATTTTTCAATTAATATAGGTGCTTTTCTTCCTGGAATTGCAGCAGTTGAAATAACTGCATCAGATTTTAGAATATATTCTTTTAGGAATTCAAGTTGAGACACTTGATTATCTTTAGATTGTTCTTTTGCGTATCCTCCTGAAGTTTCAGAATCTTCTGGCACTTCATCAGATATAAATTTTGCGCCAAGAGATTCAATTTGTTCCCCAGCTGCAAGTCTTATATCATATCCTGTAACGTCTGCACCAAGTCTTTTTGCTGTTGCAATAGCTTGTAATCCTGCTACACCTGCTCCTAAAACTAAAATTGAAGAAGGAGGTATAGTGCCTGCTGCTGTCATCATAAGTGGTAAATATTTTTTTAATGAAGTTGCAGCTAATAATCCAGCCCGATAACCAGCTATAGATGCCTGAGAAGACAATGCATCCAGTTTTTGGGCACGTGCTATTCTGGGTACAAATTCCATTGCAAATAAAGATAAATCATTCTCTTCACAAACTCTAGAAACTTCTTGATTAGTTCTAATATCGCTTAGAGTGATAATTGAGCTATTCTTAACATACTTAGATTTTGTGTTATAAAAAGCATTAACGGCAGTGATTATATTAGTTTTTTCAGAAAGAGTTGTTACTACTGTAGCTCCAGATGATTCATATTCTTCATTTGAATATCCAGCTTTAATCCCTGAATCTTTTTCCACATGAACAGATATACCTAAATCAATAATAGACTTCACATCTTTTGGAACGATAGAAACTCTGTTTTCAGAAGGATCTTCCTCTTTTTTTACGCCTAAAATTATATTATTTGCCAATTTTGCCTTTGAAATATTTGAAAAAAAAATAGTAATTATTTTTTTTATAATAATTAAATATTATATCCATAAATAAAATTGAATATACTGTTTAACTAATTGATTAATAAAGGAGTAAAAATTTGTATCTAATCAGAAGGACATATAAAACTAAACCTTATGAAGCTGTCAATGTAGCTAAATTAGTGAAAGAACAAGCTGATTTATATACTTCAATTGGGCAAAGAGGGGACTGCAGAGTTTATTATAACAATGGAACAAACCCTGGAGACCCGAACAGAGTATATCTTGAGTGGACTGCAGAAGTTTTTGATAATCCAAGTAGAGAAGGAAATGTTATTCCAAAGGAAGTGATGGAACTAGGGGCGAAATATCGACCTCTATTAGATGTTGATAATGGTCCATCAAACTGGATAGAATTTTGGACAATTCTAGATTAGTTATCCTCCTCTAGGATATCTTTCATCTGAATGTAAATCTCTAATTATAGTTTTTACTTCGTTAAAATATCTTGTTTTTTCTTCGATTTGAGAAAATACATCTTCAGTATCCTCTTTTTCATAAAGAGTCATTATCTCTTCATGTAATTTTTCTGCTAATTCTGATAATTCAGTGACTGTTAAGTTGTCTAGATTTTCACTCATTTTATATGGTTTTAGAAAGGTTGCTCTTAAAAATATTATTTTGAACTAAATTGATTTTATTTATAATATTTTCTACTGTTTGATCATCTGATGATTGCTTTGTACTCCATGCTATTAATATATCCATAAAAAAGTCACCATTTAAGACAAAGTTTTCTAAATTTAAGCCAGAAGGAGTATTTATATCTTTTTCCATATGTGGGTACTCAAGTATACATTTATTATTAGACTCATTTTCTAAATTCATTATTCCAATTAATGTTTCATCAAATATTTTATCTCCACTTTTTCTTAGACCCCAAAATTTTGGTTTTATATCTTTTTCAATCAATGTTTCAATTCCTGAAATAATTATCTCTTTTTCTTCATGATTTTTATTATTTTCAAGCCTGTTTTTGTAATCAACATCTATAATCAGTCCTTTATTATAAGAGTTGCAAATTTCAATTAAATTTAGTAAACGATCTATAGCTAGTTCTTCAGCTAATTTACTTCTATTTTTTTCAAAATATATTTTAACACTTAGTAAATTTGGATCAAAAATATTTATTATCTCTAATGCATCTTTAGAACTAGGAATGGCTAATCCACCTCTATTTACATGTTCAATTGCTATTGCAGTCTTAATATTTTTATTTTTTGATTGAAAAAGAATGCCTTCACATAAATTTGGCTCAGCCCATATAATGAAGTTATGATTTTTATCAGTTTGATTGAGAGAATCAAAAATTAATTTGGCTGCTTTACTAGCTTGAAGTTTTTCAAATGCAGATTTAGGGCGACTTTGCTCTAAATTACATGATAATACGTTAGTTCTATTATCAAGAGCTATAAAAAAATTACTTTGCTTATTATCAATCATTATTTAACCGATTTAAATTTTTCTTTAATTCTTCATATTTTGTTTCAAAATAAAGTGATTTTCTTTCATTTTTTACTAATTCTAAATGGTCAGAATATCCCTGGTATTTTACAAACGTATTTAGAGTGTACAACGATTTTGGTATATTAAGGTCCTCGTTACCGTGTAAATTTATAACGATATTTTTTATGTTTTTGAAGCTTCCTTTTAATAATTGCCCCATAGAATGAAGATAATTTGGTGCAAAAAATATTAATACTTTTTTCTTTTCATTTGAAATCTCATTTACTAAATCAATCAGATTTTCTTTTGATTCATAATTAAGGCAAGTACTGTGCACAAGCAGTGAAATTATTCCATTATGATTTTTTATTTCATTTACTAAATCATTTTTTTTAGATCTATTTAAGTCATTTATAAAATTTATTTTTTTATTTTCAATTAAAGACTTAGTTGTAATTTTAGTTGATTCAACATTTGGTTGATCAAAAGGTTGGATTTTTATTAAAGAACAAAATATTGCAATAGCATATAGGAATATTTGAAATTTATAAAATAAAGATTCATCGTAATCTATCTTTATATTTATAAAGTTTCTTGAAAATTCATCTTGCTTCGATGTAAAGGTTATATGAGGATAAAAAGTATCTATGCTTTTTATAGGAAGAATACCACTTTCTTCCTTACCTGTTGATTCAGATATAAGTTGTTCTATCCAATCTGAAATATAGTCATTTTTATTTATAGAAGACAATGAAATCTCTTTGTTATTTTGATTGAAATTACTATAAAGAAATCCTGCTATTTTTATAGCGGGATTTTCCTTATCATTAGATATAAAATCTAAGTTTGCTTTATTAATATTAGAAACTATTTTTTTTAAGCTAAATCCTGCTAGATAAAATGGCAGAATGCCTAAGTGAGTAGAAATACTAAATCTTCCTCCGGTATTTGATGGAGTATTGAGTATATTTTTATTATTTTCAATTCCATCTTTGATATAGAATTTATTTTCTGTCTTAATCTTTAGAATCTGATCAAGTATTTTTGTTTCTAATGTATTGCTAGATTTTGAGCAAATGAAAACTGCAGTATCTTTCTTATTGATAACTTCTTGGATTTTATTAATTCTTGAAATATCAAAATTATCTAAGAAAAATATTTTTGATGAATTGAGATATGAGGCTATTCTTGCCATACTTATAGATCCTCCCATGCCTATGAAGACATACTGATCAAAAGTATCAATTTTAGAATAAGTATTCTTAAAACCTTCTACACTCAAGTTTTTTGTCCACTCTAACGGTATTTCGTTGTAATCATCGAAATCTCCTAAAGGGAATGAATCTTTGTCGGGTAATAGTATTTTTTTTATTATATTTTGATCTACTATTTGATCCAAATATTTTTCAAAACTCATTTGTTTATTAGTTTTGAAATTTTTTGATCTATTGTATCCAGAACTGATTTATAAGATTCTTGAAATAATTTTATTCCATTTACTAATAATGTGTTAGTTATTTTTTCGAAATCAAAGTGTTGTTTTGACTCTTCAAATAAGCTTTCAAAGTTTTTTGAAATTTCTAAATTATTTGAGTCTAATATTTGTGATTTTAATAAGTAGTCTATTGTTTCAAGGGGTAATGTATTTACAGTATTTTTAAGAGGTAAATTATAAGAATAATATTCTTCACTTAAGTCTTTCGATTTTACACTAGTTGATGCCCATAGTAACCTTTGAAAATTTTCTCCCATTTTATCCTTATTTTCTGAAAATAAACTATATGCCTTAAATGCATTAATTATTGCCATTTTATGGAAAAATTTATTTTTTGGATCGAGTAAATTATCAATAGCAGTGTCTATTCTGCTAATAAAAAAAGATGCAACTGAACGTGATTTATTATTTTTGCTTTTTGATTCTATAAAGGCTTCAAGAGTATTTTTATAGCTTTCAAATGAGAACAACAAGGTTATATTTACATTTATTCCCTTCTCCAATAATAATTTAGTAGCTTTGATTCCCTCCTTCGTGCCTGGTATTTTTATCATTAAGTTTTTTTTATTAACTTTAGCCCATAATTTTTCTGCTTCTGATAATGTTTTTTCAAAATCATTTGCTAAAAATGGATCTACTTCTAGAGATACATATCCATCATTATGATTTGAATTTTCATATATATGATTTAATATATCCGCAGCATTTCTAATGTCATCTGTTGCGATTTCTTCAAATATATCTTTAGAGTTAGAGTATTTTTCAGATAAATTTATAATTTTTTTGTCATAAGAATCACTTGAGCTTATAGCTTTTTCAAAAATTGAAGGATTACTTGTTATTCCAGTTATACCCGCATCAACTAAATTTTTGAGATCTCCAGTTTCGATCATCTGTTTACTTATGGAATCAAGCCAAATAGATTGTCCACTTTTTGATAGTTTTTTTATATTAGTCATTTATGATAAGTTTTCTTTTTCTATTTGATCTAATTTTTCTTTTCTTCTAATGAATCTTTCTTCATGAATAAAATTAGCCTTAAGAAATTCAGTAGTAATCTCTTTAGCCAATTCTTCACCTATAATTCTTCCTCCTAGGCAAATAACGTTCATATCATCATGTTCAACTCCCTGACCTGCAGAATAAGTGTCATGACAGATTGCAGCTCTTACGTCCTTGAATTTATTTGCAACAACAGATGCACCAACCCCAGAGCCACATAAAATGATCCCTTTATCAAATAATTTTTTATTAATGGCATCAGCCACTAATTTAGAGGTATCTGGATAATCATCGTTAGCATCATATTTGTCACCACTCAGGTCATCGATTTGGTATCCAAGTGATTCAACATGCTGGATAATAGTTTTTTTTAATTCAAATCCACCGTGATCAGCACTAATACAAATTTTCATTTAATTTATCTTAAAATTAATTTTGTTTTTTCAATTATTCTATCACTTGAAAACCCAAATGAATTAATTAGTTCTTTGCCTGGACCGGATGCCCCAAAAGATTCTATTGAAATTATATTATCGTTATTTCTAGTATATTTTTGCCATCCCAGTCCAATCCCAGCTTCAACTGAAATGATTTTACTTGTATCAGGAGGAATGATTTTATTCTTAAAGTCCTCAGTTTGCTTATCAAATAAATCCCAACAAGGCATTGATACTACTCTAACTTTGTAACTCTTACTTAAATGTTTTGCAGCAGTAATAGTTTCAGATACTTCTGACCCAGTGGACAGAAAAATTATTTCAGGATTGTCTTTAGTATTCTCATAACAAATATAAGCACCTTTTGAAAAATACTCCAGAGTAAGTTTATTATCACTCAAAGATTCAATGTCTGGTAGCCCTTGTCTTGAAAGAATTAAGGCTGAGGGTTTATCCAAAGTTGTGATTGCCATGTGCCATGATAATAATGTCTCTTTTTTGTCTGCTGGTCTGTAAACATTTAAGTTAGGTATCCCTCTTAAGCTCATGAGTTGAGAAATGGGTTGATGTGTAGGGCCATCTTCGCCTAATCCGATAGAGTCATGTGTAAAAATCCAAATACTATTAAGATTAGATAGAGCACTTAATCTTACTGAGCCTCTCATATAATCTGAAAAAACTAGAAAAGTTCCACCAAATACTCTGAAATTTCCATGAGCAGAAATTCCATTCATGATTCCTCCCATACCATGCTCTCTAACTCCAAATTTAATATTTCTTCCGTCAGGATTTATTTTAGAAAAATTCTTTGAACCTTTGATTTCAGTATTAGTTGATCCAGTTAAATCAGCTGATCCTCCAATTAAGTTTGGCATATGATCTTTAAGAAGATTTATTGATACTCCTGATGAAGCTCTTGTAGCTTCAGGTTCGTTAGTATTATTTATAGAATCAAGTAATGACTTGTCCCAGTTTGGGCTCATTTTTTGATTTAATAATTTATCTAATTCATCATACATATCAGGATTTTTAGACTTAAGTTCTTTATATTCTGAATTCCATTCTGCTTCTAATTTTTTTCCTGATAAAATTGATTCATTCATATGTTCAAGTACATCTTCAGGGACTTCAAATTCTGAATATTTCCATTTTAGATTTTCTCTTGTAAGCTTTGTTTCATCTTCGCCGAGTGGCTCTCCATGTGAAGATTCTTTTCCAGATTTATTTGGAGAACCATATCCAATTGTTGTTTTAGCAATAATAAGCGTAGGCTGGTTTAAATTACTTTTTGCTTTATTTATAGTTTCTTCTAATTGTTTAACGCTAAGCCCATCTATATTTTCAAAAACTTCCCATCCATATGCCTTAAATCTATCTCCAACGTTTTCTGTGAATGCAAGATCATTACTACCATCTATTGATATACCATTAGAATCATATATGTATATTAATTTACCCAATCCTAGAGTTCCTGCCAAAGATGCAGCTTCAGCTGATATCCCTTCTTGAAGGTCTCCATCACCAACAATTCCAAATATAAAGTGATCAATAATATTCTTGTACTTGCTAGACATCATTTTTTCAGAAATTGCCATTCCTACACCATTTGCAAATCCTTGTCCTAAGGGACCTGTGGTGACTTCAATTCCTAGATCTATATCTCTCTCTGGATGACCAGGAGTTTTTGAACCAAATTTTCTAAATTTTTTAAGATCATTAATTCCAAAATTATAACCCGTAAGATGTAGGATCGAATATAGTAGAGCAGAGGCATGACCAATAGAAAGAATAAATCTATCTCTATTATGGAATCTAGGGTTACTTGGACTATGATTCATGATTTTTTTGAATAAAGTATATGCTATTGGAGCTGCTCCCATTGGTGCTCCAGGATGACCAGAATTTGCACTATTAACTTGATCTACTGAAAGAAATCTTAGTGTGTTTATCGCTTTTTCTTCTATATTCATAATTAATCTACTTTATTACCTTTAGTCTGCAATTTTATTTTATACAAAGATTTATCTGATGCTATAAATAAGTAATCAAAATTTTCCCCTCCAAAACAAAGATTAGCTGTCCTTTGCTCTGGAATTTGGATTTTAGCTAATAATTCTCCTTTGGGAGAAAAAATTTGTACTCCATCCCAAGCTGATGAGAACAAGTTACCATTTTCATCTACCTTAATACCATCTGGTTTTCCAGGCCTTGGAGTTGCAAAAACTTTTTTATTTTTTAAAGAATTATCCTCAACATCATATGAAAAAATATTTCCTGTTTCACCAGTATCTGTGATGTATATAATTTTTTCATCAGGTGAAAAAGCAATTCCATTTGGTGCATCAATTTCAGATGTTAATAGTTTTATCTCATTTCGTTTATCCATCATATAAACACCGTTATAAATAGTTTCAGATCTCGATTCATAACCTTCATGGTTACTCATTATTCCATATTGGGGATCTGTAAACCAAATAGATCCATCAGATTTGCAAACTAGATCATTTGGAGAATTATATTTTTTTCCATCAACTCTATTAGTTAATATTTCAACATTACCATGATTATCTGTTCTACTTACAGCTCGTCTTCCATGCTCAGCTGTAATCATGAGACCTTCTAAATCAAGACTATTTCCATTTGAAAAGTGGGAAGGGTGTCTATATACACCAGTTTTATCATTTGAAAGATTATAGTAAAGCATTCTATTATATGGGATATCAGACCAAACAATTAAATTTTTTTCTTTTAGGAATACAGGCCCCTCTGCCCACAAGCATCCTTCAAAAACTTTTTCAATAGATATTTCTTTAAGGAATAATGTTTTCGAACTTTCTACAAAAAATTCTACTTCTTTTTTTAGTTCTTTTGGATCCCTAAATATCTTTGACATTATTTTTTTCTTACTATTCTCTTTTTTCTTATGTCAGAAGAAACTAATGATATCTGTTCAACTAGATTTTTATTTGACAGTCTAGAACATATTTTTTCAGTAAATATAGAGTCAGATGAAAGTTGTTCTTTTCTTGAATTATAAGATTTTATCTTTTGATGGTCAAAACTAGAGTTTATTACCGTATGCTTTAGATTGTCTTGCCTGTAAACAATTAAGTTATAAATAATCTCATCTGACCACTTTGTATTATTATGGCCCCATAAATCATCTAAAAAAAGATACTCGACATCTTTACATAAATCATAAACAAAACCTTTTCCTTGATTTGTCCTAACAAAATCTCTTACATTATCTATTAATTCTGATGTTGAAATATAAAAAATGTTTAAATTCTTCTTTGAAATTTCATTTGCTATAGCTGAAGTTAAGTAACTTTTTCCAGAACCTGTACCGCCGTGTATATATAACCAAGATGGACTCTTACTTTCTACAAATTCTTTTGACTTTAATAGAGCCATTTCAATAGAATCAAATGTTATCTTTTCTTCTTGAGTTAATTCTTTATTTGGTTTTCTTGTTAATTTCCTTAATTTTGCATTTTCAAATACTTTAGGAATGCCATTACCTTTATGGTTTGTGTTTTTTGAATCTAAATGAATAGATTGTACAAGATTTGGATCTGTAAATCGTGTTTGAGATCTCTCATCGAAATCCAATATACTTTTATTGATAACTACTACAGTTGGTAGTTTTCTTGTATATCGATATGTAAATAAATGGTCAATCTTTTCTTCTATCCAATCAGAATATTTTTGATTACCATAATCATCAACTATTAGAAATGGATAATCTATAAGTTCATTAAAGTTATTTTCTTCGTTATTGTTATTTGTGATGATATCTATAACTTCTTGAGTCGATTTGTAAATTACAGTATTTTCATTTTGTATACAGTTAATGGCTATGCCAACAGCAAGATGAGTTTTCCCTGTGCCAGGCTCTCCACTTATAACTAACCAACCCATAGGATTTTTTGAGTAATCATCAGCCTTTCTTAAGTTTTCTCTTAAGTTTTTAGGGTCTGCTTTTCCTATTTTTCCATCAATCTTAAATTTCTTAAGATCATATTCTAAAAGTTGATGAACTCCTGCATATCTAAGCTTTATCTTAAATTCTAAGTCATCTGATTTACCGCTTTGGCATGAGCATGGAACTGTTTCTTTATTTACAATGATCCACCTTGCTGAATCACATATTTCACACTCTAAATAGTCTGATTCATTCTCAAATTCTTCAAAATAATTTGTACTGAACTTTCTATTATTTAATATTTCTTTTAAGCTTTGCAAAATTAATTCTCTTGAGTTGATAACTGGTTATTTCTTACTGAATCAATAGATACAAATCTTCCAATAGAATCATCTACGGCAAGTGGAATTGTATCCGTAGGACCATTTCTGTGCTTAGCCACAATTATTTCAGCTTGTCCTTCGGGATATGGAACCCCTGGATTATTTTTAATCCATTCCTCTTTAGTTACAAATTTTTCTTCTCTATGTATAAACATAACAACATCTGCATCTTGCTCAATTGACCCAGACTCTCTAAGGTCTGATAATAATGGCCTATGTGATTGTCTATGCTCTATAGCTCTTGAGAGTTGAGATATGGCTAAAACAGGAACCTTTAAATCTCTAGCCATTGCTTTTACTTGTCTTGAAATTTCAGAAACTTCCTGAGCTCTGTTCGTTTCTCTAGATCCTTTGTTATTGCTTAATAACTGCATATAATCAAGTATTATGAAATCTAAACCATATTCTAGTTGTAATCGTCTAGCTTTTCCTCTCATCTCGGCTACGCTTTGTATGGGAGAATCATCTATAAAAATATTGAGGTCAGACAGTTTACCAATAGCGTCAATCAATCTATTTTCTTGAGATGTACTTAATCTCATCATTCTTAATGAATGCATATTGATTCTTGCTTGAGTTGCTAGCATTCTTGTTGCGATTTGTTCCCTACCCATTTCAAGAGAATAAATTGCTACCTTATGTTCGTTCATTGCAGCATTTATTGCTAGATTTAATGCAAACATAGATTTTCCAACGGAAGGTCTAGCTGCAAGGACTAACATATCAGATCTTTGGAGACCTCCCAAAAGTTCATCAAGCATTTTGAAACCTGACCCTATTGGAGCATTTTCTCCATCATTAATATCTGTAGATGATGTTTCTAAAAAAGGAGTTAAGGTCTCTCTTAATGGAACAAAATCTCTACTTGGTTGATCACTTCTAATTCCATAAATAATATCCTCTGCTTTAGCTAAAGATGTTTCAACATCAGGATCATTATCAAATCCAATATCTGAGATATTTTCTGCTGCGTTAATCAAAGTTCTCATTGTAGCAGTTCTTCTTACGAGATTAGCATAGTGTTTTATATGAATTGAAGTTGGAACGACATCGACAACTTTTGCTAAATAAGCCCTTCCTCCAACCTCTTCAAGTTTTTCTTGAGTCTCTAATTCATGAGCTATAGTAATTTGATTTATGGGCTCCTGTCGATTAAATAAATCTCTAGCTATTTCAAAAATTATTTTATTAGGAGATAGATAAAAATGTCCAGGTTCTAGAAACGAGGCTATTTTTGTAAAAGACATACCATCAAGCAATAATGAACCTATTACTGATTCTTCTGCTGAAATGTCATGTGGAAATAGTTTGTCAGATAACACCATTAATAATCCAAATTTTTTCTAATTATCTGAATTATTATCTTCATTTTCTTCATTTTCAGAAGAGGTTTTTGGAGTGTTTTCTTGGTTATTAGAATTTTCTTCAGAACTTTCTTCAGAATTTTCTTCAGAATTATTTTCTTTTTCTTCTAATTTTTTCAACTTTTCTTGCTCAATTTTATGATCTTCCATTACCTTTATGGATTCCTCGTCAGGAGTTATATTTAAGGTAATATCTAAAGATACTTCTTCAACAAATTTTGTAAAAACTTTGAATTTTCCAATTACTCTTATTGGATCTGTAATATTGAAAAATCTTCTGTTCATTTCTCTTCCAGTTTTTTCTTCTAAAGCTTCAGCAACTATAGTAGGAGTTATTGACCCATACAATCTACCTGTCGGACCAGTTCTTACTTCAATATCAAGTTCAATATCTTTTAAACTATCAGCTACAACTTGCCAGTCTTTAGTTTCTTGGATTCTTCTATCTTCTGCCTCAGCTCTAAGTTTTGTTGCTCTTTGTAGAGCTTCTTCAGTAGCCAGAACAGCGACACCTTGAGGTATAAGGAAATTTCTTGCAAACCCAGGCTTAACATTTTTTACGTCTCCTGCTCTTGCCGTAGGTAACAAATCTTTCAAAAATAATATATTCATTTTTAGTTCATGCTCCTGTAAAAATATTTCTGATTTAAATAATTCTAATTTGTAGAATCATATGTTTTTTATGCTAGTATCTATAATCATAACAAAAAACAGGGAGTAAAATATGCAATTTGATGAAATTATCAAGGATACTAATTTTTCAGATGCTAATAAACCTAATTTAACAGACTACTCAAAACAATATAACGATTTTGATTGGAATCGAGATGCTTACTCAAAGTTAGAATGGTTACCAGATGGTGGTCTAAATAATGCTTATGAATGCGTTGATAAACATGTAAAAAATGGTTACGGTGACAACCTGGCTATGATCTGGTTAGGAAAAAATGGAGAGGAAGAAAATTATTCATATACTGATTTCAAAAATGAATCTGATAAATTTGGACAGGTGATGCTAGATTTAGGTATGCAAAAAGGGGATAGAGTCTTCATTTTTATGGACAGATTGCCAGAACTATATTTTGCTGCGATGGGAATATTAAAAGCTGGTGGCGTAATTGCTCCTTTGTTTTCAGCATTTGGACCAGATCCAGTTAAAGATAGGATGTTAGATGCAGGTGCATCATACTTAATAACTTCTCCAGATCTTAGAAAAAAAATCTCACCAATTCTTAAGGATATAAAAACACTGAAAAATGTCATAGTTGTAAATAAAGATAATAGGTTTACTGATCCTCTAGATAATGGAGACCTTGATTATAATAAATTAATGTCAAAAGCTGATAATAAAAAATTTAAAATGGTCAATACTTCTCAATATGATTTTTCTATAATGCATTACACATCAGGCTCTACAGGTAAACCAAAAGGTGTTTTACATAGGCACCAAGCAGTTGTTCAACAAATGCTTACTGGACACTGGGCTTTAGAACTTAGTCATGGGGATATTTATTTTTGTACAGCTGATCCCGGATGGGTAACTGGAACATCATATGGGATGATAGCACCATGGACTAATGGTGTTACTCAAATAATATATGAAGGTGGTTTTGGTGCTGCAAAATGGTATGAAATTATTGAAAAATATAAAGTAGATATTTGGTATACGGCTCCTACTGCAATTAGATTGCTAATGAGGGCAGGAGAAGATGTAGTTAAGAAACATAATTTAAGTTCTTTAAGATTTATTGGTTCAGTAGGGGAACCTCTTAATCCAGAGGCTGTTGTATGGGGAGAGCGAAATTATAAGTTGCCTATCCATGATAATTGGTGGCAAACAGAAACAGGTGCAATAATGTGTGCTAACTATCCTTCAACAAATATAAAACCAGGGTCAATGGGACAACCATTCCCAGGAATCACTATGGGGATACTTGATGATGAATATAATGAATTGCCACCTGATAACAGTGGGATATTGGCAGTTCGGCCTGGTTGGCCTTCTCAAATGTTTGCTTATTGGAAACAAGATGAAATGTATAATTCTAGATTTAAGAAAGGTTGGTACATAACAGGAGATCAAGCTGCTAGAGATAAAGATGGATATTTTTGGTTTCAAGGAAGAGCTGATGATGTAATAAATACTGCTGGTCATTTAGTTGGACCTTTTGAAGTTGAAAGTGCGTTAATAGAGCACCCTGCTGTTGCTGAAGCAGGAGTTATAGGTAAACCAGATCCTATTGCAATGGAAATAGTAAAAGCTTTTGTAACTTTGAATCCTGGTTTTGAACAATCATCTGATCTAAGAAAAGAGCTTATTAGATTTTCAAGAGATAAATTATCTGCCGGAGTTGCTCCAAGAGAAATTGATTTTCTAGAAACTATGCCTAAAACAAGATCAGGAAAGATTATGAGAAGGCTGTTAAAAGCCAGAGAATTAGGTGAGCCTGAAGGTGATATTTCAACCTTAGAGGACGATTAAATCATAGAAAGGAAAAATTAATGAATTCTAAATGGGGTTCAATTTATCAAGAATTAGGGTTAGAACCAATAATAAATGCAACAGGTAGTGTAACTGCATTAGGAGGATCAATTGTAGCTGAAGAAGTAAGGGAAGCTATGGAATTGTCTAACGATGTTTATATCCCGATGACTGAACTTGAAAAAAAAGTAGGAGATGAAATTGCAAAAATATTAGATGTTCCTGCAGCTTATATTACCTCTGGTGCTGGTTCAGCTTTGACTTTAGCTGCTGCTGCCTTTATGGCAGGAAAAGATGATGATAAAATCCAACAACTTCCTAACACTAAAGGAATGCCTAACAAAATATTAATTCAGAAAAGACAAAGATATTGGTATGATCGATGTATGGAATTTTCTGGAGGTACTTTAGTTGAAATAGGAACTGAAAAAGGAACATCAAAAAATGATCTTATCAATGCAATTGATTCTGAAACAGCTTGTGTTCATTACCCAGTATACGAACAAGATGAAGTTGATGAAAACATCTTAAGTCTTGAGGAAGTTATTGAAATTACTCATTCTAAAAACAAACCTGTGTCCGTGGATGCAGCAGGGCAAATTTACCCCTTAGAAAACTTTGGTAAGTATGTTAAGATGGGAGCGGATTTTCAGTGCATTGCAGCAAAATATATGGGAGCTCCTCATTCAACTGGAATAGCATTGGGAACAAAAGATGTAATTGATAGCATATCAAGACATTCTTTTGTTGGTTATGAAAGTAGAAGGATTAGAGGGATTGGAAGACCTCACAAAATAGACAGACAAGAAATAATAGGAGTATATACAGCGGTTAAGAGATGGATGGGATTAAATCATGAAGAAAGATTGTCTTATGAAGAGACAAAAACTTTAAATATTATAAATGAACTTAGTGCAATTGATGGAATAAAAGTTAAGATTATAGATAATATTATTGGCCATCAACCATTTGGATTATCTCTTAACATTGATTCGAGCGTTTATAAAACAAATAATCATGATTTTGTTGAATTATTAAAAAAGTCAACACCCCCAATTTGGACAAGAGTTCCTGACGGGGAAGATTCAATTATTATTCATGTGTTTGGAATGAATATTGAGCAATCAAATATAGTAGGAAAAGTAATAAAAGATAAATTAGAGGAATTAAAACATTGAAAAATATTACTCTTATGAGTCCCGGAGAGATGGGCTCTCCAATAGCAAACTGCATAATAAAATCTGGTATTAATGTGATATCACCATTAAAGAACAGATCAGCTCAAACAGTTGAAAGAGCAAAAAAATATGGAATAGAAGACTCTATTAGTTTAGAAGACTCAATTATAAATTCTGATCTTATAATTTCTATTCTTGTTCCAGATGCTGCAGAAGATTTAGCGAAAGAAGTTTCAAATTTATCAAAAAAATTAGATAAAGAAATTATTTTTGCTGATCTAAATGCAATTTCTCCTGAAACAGTAAAGAAAATGAATAGCTCTATGTCTGGGACCAAAGTTAAGTTTATAGATGGCGGAATAATAGGAGCTCCTCCTGAAGGAGATAAAATGCCTAGAATTTACGTATCTGGGCAAAATTCAAATCTTTTTAGTAGATTAGACGGCCTAGGTATGAAAGTTATAGATATGAATGGTAGTGTTGGAGATGCTTCAGCAATGAAGATGGCATATGCGTCAATTACAAAAGGTTATTCATCGTTATTAATTGCCGCTGTAACTCTATCAATAAGAACCAATAATTTTGAACATCTAATGAAAGAGTTAGAATTTTCTCAAAAAAATGTATTTAATGACTTAAAAAATTTGAAATCTATCCCTAGTAAAGCTCATAGATGGATAGGAGAAATGGAAGAAATTTCTAAAACATACATAGAAAATAGTATTACAGGAGATTTTCATAAAGGCTCTTATTCAATATACAAAAAAGTTTCTGAGTCTAAACTGGGTGAAAAAAGATTATTTCCTTCTGATATAGATATTGATGGTAAAGAATTTTTTGAGTCTATACAGTAACTAATCCATATTTGATGTAATCTTTTCGAGATTATTCATTAATATAGAAAATTCTTTTTCACATTGTTTATTATTTAAAATTGCTGGCTCATTATTATCGGAGTATTCAGACAATAATGAAATTTCTGTAAGCGTTGGTAAACCAAGCTCATCAGCCATTATTTTGGCTCCACCTGTTCCAAAAATCCCACCAGTCATGTTTTCAACTACTCCAAAAACTTTTAAGTTTAATTTTTTGATCATATTTATAGACCTTTTAGCGTCAAGAGCAGCAAGTTCTTGAGGGGTTGAAACTACTATAAATCCATCAAGATTTAATGTTTGCATAACAGTTAAAGGGGCATCAGAGGTGCCTGGAGGTAAGTCACATAAGAGATAATCAATGTCACCCCAATTAGTTTTAGATATAAATTGATTGATTGCATTATGAATCATTGGGCCTCTCCATACGATAGCCTCATCTTCATTCTCTTGAAAAAAGCCCATTGACATGACTGAAACACCATATTTTTCTGGTGGTATCATCTTACCATCGGCATCAGCTTCAGGTCTATTTGAAATCCTTAAAACTCTTGTTACATTGGGGCAATCAATATCACAATCTAAAATTGCTACTTTTTTCCCATGTTTAGCTAATATAAGAGCTAGGTTTGTTGTTACAGTAGTTTTACCTACCCCACCTTTTCCTGAATACACTCCAATTCTATACTTTATAGAATTTAGAGATTTACTTATATCTTGTTTTTGTTTGAATTGTTCTCTAACTTGAGCTAGTCTAGCTTCTTCAGCTGGAGTCAATTTTCTAGGTTCAGCCATTAATCAATACCTAGTAATCTTTTACCATCTTCAGTAATTAGTTCAGGATTCCATGGAGGCTCAAAAACCAAGTCTACTACTACGTCTTCTACATCTTCTATTTCAGCTATTCGCCATTCTGCTTGCTGAGCTATGTAAGGTCCCATACCACATCCTTGAGCAGTAAGAGTCATTTCAACATGCACTTCATTGTCTTCAACTTCAACATTGTATATTAATCCTAAATCCACAACATTTACAGGAATTTCTGGGTCATATACTTCTTTTAGAGCTTCTATTACTGTTTCTTTATTTAATACTTCTGCCATATCTGCCATAATAATTTACCTGATAGTTTTTATATTTCTCAATAATTTAATTATATATTAATTTATATATAATTTTAATACATACTTTTAGACAATGATTTCTCAATTATCAAATAATATTAATTAGATGTAATCGTTATTATTTCTCTATGAGCTAAATGCCCTCTAACCATATCTACATTTTCTACCCACCATTTGCTCCCATAGAAAATAGCTTCTTTTTTTTCAATATCATCAATAGAATCTCCATATGATCTGATCCAAATAAATTGAGATTTTTCTTCATTTACCCAAGTCGATTCTACTTTTATCCCTGATTCATCGAGTAATGGAATCAATTTTTCATTAAATAGTTTTAACCAATTATCCATCATCCCTTTATTTAAGGTATATGTTCTTAAGTGTGCATACATTGTTTATCTCCTTTTTTATTTTGTTTTATCCAATAAGTTTTTTCTTAACTCTGTAATTTGATCTCGTAAAAGGGCTGCTTTTTCAAATTCTAAAATTTTAGCTGAATTTTTCATTTCTTTTTCTAAATCTTTTATAAGTTTATATATATTTTTATCAGAGATTTTCTCAATCTTAAAATTCTCTTCAGTTTGGTCTAAATTATTTTCTTTGATTTTTTCTGTTATATCTCTAACTTCTTTTACAATACTTGTCGGGACTATATTATTTTTTAAATTATGATCTTCTTGAATTTTTCTTCTTCTATCTGTTTCATCAATTGCGAATTGCATTGATTTTGTTATTTTATCTGCGTACATAATGACTCGTCCTTCTTCATGTCTTGCAGCTCTTCCAATAGTTTGAATTAGGGATGTGGAAGATCTTAGATAACCTTCCTTATCCGCATCTAAAATTGCGACCATGGAAACTTCTGGTAAGTCTAAACCTTCTCTTAATAAATTTATTCCCACAACTACATCGTAAGTACCTAATCTTAAATCTCTTAAAATTTCAATCCTTTCAATCGTATCAATCTCTGAATGTAAGTAGTGTACTTTTATTCCGAGTTCTCTTAGGTACTCTGATAGCTCTTCAGACATTTTTTTTGTTAGAGTCGTAACTAGTGTTCGTTGATTTTTATCAATATTTTTCTGAATATTTTCTAATAAGTTATCAATTTGATTTTTTGTTGGTTCAATAATTATTCTTGGATCTAATAATCCTGTTGGTCTTATTATTTGCTCTACATAATCTTCTTGTTTAACGTCCTCATATGGGCCAGGAGTTGCTGAAACAAATATAGTTTGTGGGACTCTATCTTCAAATTCTTCAAATGATAGAGGTCTATTATCTTTAGCTGAAGGTAGTCTAAATCCATGCTCAACTAACGTTTCTTTCCTAGACTGATCTCCCTTATACATCGCCTTTATTTGAGGAACAGTAATATGAGATTCATCTATAAAAATTAAATAATCATTATTGAAATAGTCCATCAGTGTCCAAGGGGGACTTCCTGGACTTCTTCTACCTAAATGCATTGAATAGTTTTCAACCCCTGGACAAGATCCTGTCTCTCTCAAGAGTTCAAGATCATAATTAGTTCTTTCCTTAATTCTTTGAGCTTCTAATAATTTATTATTTTGTTCAAAATAATTTAATCTAATATCTAGTTCATCTCCGATATCTTTTAATGCTTCAGAGAGACTATCCTCAGGCGTCACAAAATGTTTACTAGGATATATTGCAATTTCATCAATTGTCCTTATTTTATTTTTTGTCAAAATATCAACTTCAGTAATCCTATCAACTATATCTCCAAAAAAATCTATTTTTATTGAGAATTCTTCGTAGGAAGGAATTATTTCAATTGTATCCCCTTTAATTGAGTAAGATCCTCTATTACTTTGATAATCATCTCTTGAAAAATACATAGAAATTAATTTTCTTGATAATTCAGACGAATTGATTTTATCTCCAACTTTAATAACTTGCGATATAGATTCATATTCTTTTGGGGATCCTAATCCATAAATACACGAAACTGAAGCAACTATTATGGTATCTTTTCTTGTTAGTATAGATCTTGTTGAAGCATGTCTTAATCTATCTATTTCATCATTAATATCTGATTCTTTTTCAATATATGTATCTGTTCTTGGCACATAAGCTTCTGGTTGATAATAATCATAATATGACACAAAATATTGGACTGAATTATTAGGAAAAAACTCTTGAAGTTCGCTAGCGAGCTGAGCGGCTAAGGTTTTATTGTGGGCTATAACTAACGTTGGTTTTTGTAATTCCTCTATGACACCAGCCATTGTAAACGTTTTTCCTGATCCTGTAACACCTAGTAATGTTTGAAATCTTAATCCGTCATTTATTCCTTGTACTAGTTTTTTTATAGCATTTGGTTGATCTCCTCTGTGTGAAAAAGGAGATTGAATATTAAAGTTTAGTTTTTTATCCATGTTTCTTTTTACAAATAAAAATCATTTCTTCAGAGAATTCATTAAAAATCTCAAAATTATAATTTCCATATAAATTTACTATTTCAAAGCCCAGCTCGTCACTTATCCTGATTACATCTTCTAAGTATAGAAAGTATTCATGTGATTTAAGTTCTATTTTATCTCTTTCAGTTTCTAAAATTTGATGATTACTATGTAATTTTTTTTCAAAATCAACATCACTTTTACTGTGTAAAAGATATTTATTATTTTCAATTGTTTTTGATCCAAGTAATTGGTATTCATTATTTAAGTGATAATTATTAGGATTATGTAAATCAAAAATCAAAAACCCTTCTTTGCTTAAATGCTTTAATCCTGAACATATAGCTTTAATTTGTTCCTTTTCATCACCTACACTCATTAGGGAATGTGAGGGATAAATTATCAAATCAAATTTTTTATTCAAAATAGAGTTTTTTTCTTTTTTGATATCTAGTTTGGCCATATCTTCTTTTATCAAATAAACATTTTCTTTCAAAGGTTGTAGTGGTTCTAGCTTTTCTTTGCAGATTTCAATCATAGCTTCTGAATTATCAATTCCAGTCCATTGAATATTATATTGAATGAAATCTAGTAAGATTCTTCCGGTACCGATTCCCATTTCAAGTACACTCTTTGAATTTTTTATATATTTTTTATATATTTTTGAATCATCAGGGGGTGTGATTTCATAAATTAAATCATAATATTTCGCCCATTTATCGTAATTTGTTTTGTATTGAATCATTTTTATATAATTTATTATTTACTTTCATTAAAATTTAAATATAGTTACATATTATATAAATACTTAGGAATATTTTTTTTATGAAATTATCCGAACGGCAAAAAAGGTTAGGTACTGAAACTGCATTTGAAACTTTGGCCAAAGCGAAAAAGCTTGAATCCATGGGTAAAAATATTGTTCACTTAGAAATTGGAGAACCAGATTTTGATAGTCCTGAATATGTTATAAATGCAGCTAAGAAAGCTTTAGATGATGGTTTTACACATTATGGCCCCTCTGCAGGTCAACCTGAATTGAGAGAAGCGATAGCAGTTCATCAAAGTGAATTTAATGGATATTCAATTTCTCCGGAAAACGTAATAGTAACTCCTGGAGGAAAACCCGTTATGTTTTTTTCTATACTTGCATTAGTAGAAGAAGGAGATGAAGTAATATATCCAAATCCTGGATTTCCAATCTATGAATCAATGATTAATTATTCTGGAGCTAAGGCTGTTCCAATGAAATTAGAAGAATCTAAAGATTTTAATGCAATTATTGATGATCTTGAAAAATTAATTACTAATAAAACCAAACTAATGATTCTAAATTATCCAAATAATCCATGTGGATCTGTTATAGAAAAAGATGATTTGAGAAGAATATCAGAATTAGCTATACAAAATGATATTATTGTTCTTTCAGATGAAATTTATAAAGATATGTACTATGAAGGAGAACATTATTCTATTTCTAACTTTGAGGGTATGAAGGAAAGAACTATTATTTTAGATGGCTTTTCCAAAAGTTATGCAATGACTGGCTGGAGATTAGGGTATGGTATCTTTCCCGATTTTATGATGGATGATATTACAAAATTAATGACAAACTCTGTTTCTTGTACGTCTGTTTTTAGTCAAATGGCTGCCATAGCTGCTTTAGAGGGTCCTAGAGATTTTACAAAAAATATGATGGAAAAATTTCGAATAAGAAGAAAAATTGTTCATGATGGATTGAATTCTATTGATGGAATTCATTGTCGCATGCCTCTAGGGGCATTTTATGCATTTCCTAATATTTCAGATACTGGTTTATCTAGTTCAGAATTTGCTGATAAGGCTCTTAATGATTATGGAGTAGCTCTCTTATCAGGTACGTCTTTTGGAAAATTTGGAGATAATTACATAAGGATTTCTTTTGCTAATTCTGAAGAAAATCTTTCTTTAGCAATTGATCGATTATCTAGCATGATAAAAGATTTAAGATGATTTTAGTTCTAAATAAATCCCTTTAGCTCTTACAGTTTTAATCAAATCTAAGTTTCCAGATACATTGTTAGATTTTTCTCGTAATCTGTGGATATGTAATCTCATAGCAGATTTATTTATCTCAAGATTGTTTGGCCAAAGTACATTTTCTATTTCTTCATATAGAAGCACATCTCCTTTTTTATCAACTAATCTTTTCATAATTAAATATTCAGAATTTGAGAGTGATATTTCTTTATCTTTGAATTTTAGTAATTCTAAGTTTTCATCTAATGTAAAAAATTGTTTGTTTTCTTCGTTAAGTGAGGTAACGTTTGTTTCATTAAATTCTTTTTGATTAAAATTATTTATAGGTGTAAAAATTTGATTTTTAATATATAAATTGGTCATGATCCAAATATTTCTTAAGTATTCGTCAATATTTTTTTCTATTTTTTTATCTAAGAATATGTATAAACATCCTAATGTTTCAAATCCATTTATTAAGGGGACTGAAATTACAGTTTTATAGTCAATTTCACTAAACCAATTTGGAAAAATATTTTTTTCTTCTTTATCAAAAATTTTTGAAGTCCCTTCACTTCCGGTTATTATAGCTAGAGTGCTATCATCAACATATTCTGTTTCAAATTTTTCAATATTTATATCATTTAATGATGATTTCGCTTTAGGTCTAAATGAACCATCAGTTTTGTTCATTTCTGTATAAATAACACTATTTGCATTAGTGATAATTCTAAGAGATTCACAAAGCTTTGTATCAGGGTCTGAGTTATTGCTTAAGAATGATTCTATTGAATCTATAACTCTATTTGATTCAGAATGCTTCAATATTAAATCTTCAAGTCTTTCCATTTCTAATAAAGTTTTTTTATTTTTAGAAAGCGCTATAAATAAAAAAAATAAAGAAAGAAGTGATATCACCCCTAAAATAAATATTAAAATTAAAATTTCTAAATCCATAATATATTCTTTATTTTAGAGGATTTATTTTTTTTACCTCTACTATGACTTTATATCTCTTTTGTTGAATATATAAATTCCGATAATGAAAGAAAGAGCAATTATTGAAAACAATACTAAAAAATGTTTGTAATCTAATCCATTAAGAATTACACCATTGTTGTTGTAATAATAATGTAAAGACAGATATTTTACAAAACTTAGAGAAGCAACTGTTTTATACACAGAGTCTAAAACATATCCTAGTATGGCAATGCCAGCCCCAATTAATGAAGCAGTAGAATTTTTTGCAAAAATTGAACCTGATAGAAAAGATATAGACCCACAAGTTATTCCATAAATTAAGAGTCCTAAACTGGCATATAAAATATTAGTAAGGTCTAAATTTATATCATATATAAAAACACCTAATTGGAGAGTTAATCCAATCACAGTTGTTAGAATTAGGATTAAACAAATCAAAGATAAAAATTTTTCAATGTAATACTTATTTCTTGAAATTGATAATGCTAAAAACTGATCAATGGTTTTATTCTCTTCTTCTGATGCTATTAGTGACGATCCTAATGTAATTCCAAATGCACCTACAATTATTGGCCCAATTAAATGCATAAATTCTCCATTAAGAAATCCAGCGGTAGATAAGTCATCCCCAAAACCTGCAATTATTTGTAATTGTTTTGGAAATAGATTTAATATATCTCCAAAAGTTTCAGAGAATAAGGTCCAAACATATAATAAAAATAGTGTATAAAATATTGAACCCGCACTGAAAGTTAAGAGTTTTTTTCTATTTTGTCTTATGGCATTTATTAATATATTCATATCAAAAATATTCCATCAAAGTATCGCTTAAATTTGAAGATTCACTTTCAATATCTATGATTTTATGTTGCGAAATAAATTTTATAAAATCGTTCATATTTCCAGAAATCATGAATGATATATTATTATTTTTTATAGAAAATTTTTTTATGAACTTTAATTTTTCCAGATCTGATTTGTCAGGTAAGTTTTCAAATGATACATTTATCAATTTCAGTGATTTTTTTTCAATTTCATCTTTGCTTTGTGATGCAACTACGTTGCCTTCCTTGATAATAGTCACATAATCACAGCAACTTGATATTTCAAGTAAATCATGTGAGGACAATAAAATTGTTTTTCCTTTAGACTTTTCTTCAAAAATCAAATCTCTAAAAACTCTTTGGAAATTTGGATCTAAACCACTTGTAGGTTCATCTAAAATAAGTAATTTTGGATCCTTCATGAAAGCTTGAACTATTCCTACTTTTTGTTTGTTTCCTTTTGATAAATCTTTAATTTTTTTTGATAATTCAAGTTTGAATCTTTCTGATAATTCTTCATAAAGTTTTGATTTATTATTTTCAATACTCAAAATATATTGAAAATATTCAAGCGGAGTAAAATTTTCATATGGCCTAAAGTCTCCAGCTAAATAAGATAACTTTTCTCGGATCTTAAAATTACTTTTTGTTACTTTTTGATTAGAGATCCACATATCTCCAGAGTCAGAGTAAGAAAGACCAAGTAAGCATCTCATTGTTGTAGTTTTACCGGCACCATTTTCTCCAAGAAGACCATGTATGGTACCTTTTGAGACTTCAAAACTAATTTTGTTGAGAGCTATAAAAGCTCCATATTTTTTTTCTAGATTTTTAACTTTTATCATTATTCAGCATATGAATTTAGAGCTTCTTCATTAAATTCAGCATTGCTAAAAACTTTTTGGACATCATCTAATTCCTCAAGGTCATCAAGCAGTCTAAGTGTTTTATTAGACTGATCTTTATCTAAGGTAACGGTTGAATTGGGAATTAAAGCTATTTCAGCTTTTTCAAGAGTTACTGAATCTTTTACTGAGATTTTTTTTTGAATATTAGATAGATCAGAATATTGGCAGGTTATTTCTACAGTATTATCGAACACATCAAAGTCTTCAGCTCCATCATCTATACTTTCTAAAGCAATAATTTCGGGATCTCCATCTGTAACATTTATAACAATTTGGCCCTTTTGTTCAAAGTTCCATGAAACTGCACCCGTAGATGCGAAAGTGCCACCAGCTCTTGTTATTGTAGATCTAACTGTAGCAGCAGACCTATTTTTGTTATCAGTTAATGTTTGAATTATTATACCGACTCCACCAGGTCCTATCCCTTCATAGGTAATTTCTTCAAATGAATCACCACTTGCTCCAGTACCAGCACCTTTGGCAACTGCTCTTTCTATATTATCTTTGGGCATATTTTGAGATTTGGCGTTATCAATTGCTAATCTTAACCTAAAATTTAATTCAGGATCTGAATCTCCAGATTTAGCTGCAACTGTAATCTCTCTAGATAATTTTGTGAACAATACACCTTTTTTAGCATCAAGAATACCTTTCTTATGCTTAATAGTGCTCCATTTAGAATGACCAGACATTTATAAAATCTCTAAAATATATCTACTGTTATCTTTAGTAGAGGCTAGTTTTAAAACGTTTCTTATTGATTTAGCAATTTTTCCGTTTTTACCTATGATTTTTCCTTTATCATTTTCATCCACTGAAAGTTTAAGTATTATTTTATTTTCTTCTTCAACTGTTTCTATTTGTATTTCTTCAGTATTTTCTACTAAACTGCTTGCTATATACTTTATTAACTCCTCAGGAGACTGAGGTTCTTGATTTTCTGCCATATGATTTACCTTTTATTTAACTTCTATACCTTTTGTTTTCATTAGACTACTTACTGAATCAGAGGGTTGAGCACCATTAGAAATCCATTTGTTAATCTTTTCTTCATCTATACTGATTTCTGGAGGATCTTGTAATGGGTCGTATGTCCCAATTAAATCTATATACTTTCCATTTCTAGGAGCTCTTTGATCTGCTACAACTATTCTATAAAAAGGTTTCCCTTTACTTCCAATTCTTCTTAATCTGATTCTTACCATTAACTTTTACCTTACTTTCTAAAAAGAAAATTTTTTTGATATTTGAATTTTACTTTACTATTTTATCATTTATCCACACAGTTCCATCCTCAAAAAATTCCTTTTTCCATATAGGGACTGTTTTTTTTAGCTCATCTACAAAATATTGTGATGCTTCAAATGACTCTTTTCTATGCTTAGATTTTACAGATAGAATCATACTAAGCTCAGATGGGAAAACTTCACCTAGTCGGTGAGTTACTTTTATGAAACTTATTTGCCATTGATTAAAAATATCATAAATTATTTTTTCTATTTCTATAATAGCCATATCTTGATATGATTCATAAAATAATTTAGATACATTTCTATCAAAATTATTATCTCTAGTTATACCTAAAAAAATAACTTCAGAGCCATCTATTGTCCCAAAATCTGTTTTTATAAAATCATTAACTTCTAAAAGTTCATTGGTTAATATTATTTCAAATTTTTTATTATCTTTCATTGATTTCCTCCACTAACTGGAGGGATAATCGCAAGTTCATCCTTATCTTCTAATATTTCAGAAGTTTTGCAATACTCTAAATTTTTAGCATACATATAATTTTTTCTACTATTAATATCTACTCCAAAATCTTTAGAAATGATTTCTAAAACCTTTGAAATTCTTGTAGGAGATTTTAATAGTAATTCAATTTCGTTATGTCCAATATCTTCTTTAATTTTCGCAAAAAATTTAATTGTTATTTTTATCATTTTGAAAGCTTTTATTTTTGATACACTAATTAGTATAATTTCTTTATTAATTTAATTATATGGGGAGATCGCATAGAGGCCTAGTGCACCCGCCTGCTAAGTGGGAGGGGTTTTACCCCACGCGGGTTCGAATCCCGCTCTCCCCGCCAGAAAAAATTTAATATGACAACTAAAACCAAAATAACTGATAAATTTCATATTTGGACTGTAGGATGCCAAATGAACGTAGCTGATTCTCAAAGAGTTGATGTGGGTTTAAAACGTTTAGGCTTAGACGAAGAAAAAAATATTGAAGACGCGGACATAGTAGTCCTGAATACTTGTGTAGTACGTCAATCTGCAGAAGATACTGCTACAGGATTACTGGGAAAACTTGCAAAACAGAAAAAAAGAAAATCTACTTTTATTTGTGTCACTGGATGTATGGTTGAATCAACAACAAAAACTTTGGCTGAAAGATTCCCTCAAGTAGATTTGTGGGCTAAGCCTCAAGATACTCCAAAAATAATAGAAAATATTGCAGACTTTTTAGATCTATCTTCTGATGGATGTGTTGAGAATCTTATTCCAGAAAAATCAAAATTTACAGAATTTGTTCCTATAGTTCAAGGATGTGATAAATTTTGTACATTTTGTGTCATTCCTTACAGAAGAGGTCGGGAAACTAGTAAACCTATGGATCAGATTTTTCATGAAATAAAACAACTTGTTGATAATGGAACGAAAGAAGTAACTCTACTTGGCCAAAATGTTGATTCTTATGGACATGATCTAAATCCAAAAATGGATTTATCTGATTTGATGCATAATATTCATGACATATCTAAATTGCTAAGAATTAGGTTTTTGACTTCTCATCCTAATGATATGTCTATAAAACTAATTAATACTATTAAGGATTTGCCTAAAGTTTGTAAATGTATAAATTTACCCTTCCAAGCAGGTTCAAATAGAATATTGGCTAATATGAGAAGAGGGTACACAAGAGATCAATTCTTAAGAAAAATAGATCAGATAAGAAATATAATTCCAGACGTAACATTAACTACCGATCTTATTGTTGGTTTTCCCGGAGAAACCGAATTAGACTTCCTAGACTCTATAAATTTATTAAAAGAAGTTAATTTTGATAAAGTTCATGTTGCTGCTTATTCTGAAAGAAAAGGGACTTTTGCTTTTAGACAAATTGAAGATGATATTCCTCAAAAAACTAAAAGAGAAAGATTAAATGAGGTAAATAAACTTCAAGATACAGTCCAGAATAACTTAAATTCAAAATACTTAAATAAATTTTATGAAGTTTTAATTGAGGGGAAAAATAGAGATAAATATTATGGTAGAACCGAGGGAGATAAACTCGTATACGTTGAAAATTTAAATGAATCCTTTGTAGGACAAATACTTAAAACTCGCATAATTGATTTTTCTCCATACTCACTTATTGCAGAAAAAAATTAAAAAATTAGATAAAATTATAAGAAGACTTTGATTTTTTTAGAAAAGTTTATAAAATAGGTTATTAATTTCTTCAATTCTATTTAGAGTTTGTAGAAAAATAAAAAATGGTAATCAATCATCAAAATAGAATAAAGATTCCTGTAACTGAGTTAGAACAATCTGCTTTTTGTCAAGATGGCTCTAACTTCAGAACTAAAACTTTAGAGCAAGAGTTTAAGGCTGGTGTGCGATGGCAAAAGATCCCCACTAGATACTTAAAATTGAAACCAGAAGAAATAAAATCTTCTATAAGTGAATTAAAAAAAGCTTTAGGTGAAAAAGTAGTTATCCTAGGTCATCATTACCAAAGGGAAGATGTTATAGAATTTTCTGACTTACAAGGAGATTCCTTTTTGCTTTCAAAACTAGCAGCAGAGACTAAAGATGCAGAAGTTATTATCTTTTGTGGAGTACATTTTATGGCTGAAACTGCAGAAATATTATCTTCAAATAAACAAAAAGTTATATTGCCTAATATGGCTGCTGGGTGTTCAATGGCTGATATGGCCTCAACAGAAGAGGTTCAAAGATGTTGGAAAGAATTAAGTGATATATTTGATTCTGATTCAGGCAAACAACCTGTCATTCCAGTTACATATATGAACAGTACAGCTTCGATTAAATCTCTATGTGGCCAAAATAATGGTATCGTATGTACATCTTCAAATGCAAAACAAGCCTTTGATTGGGCATATGATAAAGGGGAAAGAATACTTTTTGTTCCTGACCAGCATTTAGGAAGAAATACTGCCAAAGATTATGGTATAAAAGAATCTGAAATGGTCATTTGGGATCCCTATAAAAAAAATGGTGGTTTAAGTGTTGATGAAATAATAAATTCAAAAATTATTTTATGGAAAGGCCACTGTTCAGTTCATACTAGATTTTCAGTTCAACAAATTGAAAATGCAAAAATAAAAAATCCTGATGTAAATATATTAGTTCATCCTGAATGTACAAATGAGGTAGTATCTAAAGCAGATTATGTGGGTTCAACAGAATATATTAAAAATATTGTTCATCAAGCTAAACCTGGAACTTCTTGGGCGATAGGAACAGAAATTAATTTAGTTAAACGCCTATCTCATACATATACTGATAAAAATATTTTTTGCTTGGATGAGATGGTTTGTCCTTGTGCAACTATGTATAGAGTTCACCCTGCTTATCTATTGTGGGTTTTAGAGGGACTTGTAGCAGGTTTTGTGATTAATCAAATCTCTGTTGATGATAGTGATCAGAAGTTTTCTAAGCTAAGCCTTCAAAGAATGTTAGACTTACCAAAATAAAGGGTAGTTTTATAAATATTGATTTACCAGATTTAGATAAAATAATTGATCTTGCCATAGATGAAGATTTATCATTGGGTGATATCACTACTCAGTCTTTAAAGCTAGAATCAAAGCTAATTACTTCTCAAATCACTTCAAAGTCTAAGGGAATATTATCTGGTAATAAAGTTGCAAAAAGAGTTTTTCAAAAAATAGATGAAAAAATAACATATGAAGAAAATATCAATGATGGTGAGGAATTAGACAATAACACTATAATTGCAAATATAACAGGTAATGAAAATACAATTTTGGCAGCAGAAAGAACAGCCTTAAATTTCCTGCAAAGAATGTCTGGAGTTGCTACATTAACTAAATCTTACGTAGATATTGCTAAAAATATTTCAATAACAGATACAAGAAAAACTATTCCCGGTTGGAGAAATCTTGATAAATATGCTGTTAGGTGTGGAGGGGGGTATAATCATAGAAGAAATTTAGGAGATGGAGTTTTGATTAAGGATAATCATATCGCAGCAGCTAAAAATCAAGGATTAACACTTCAAGATATTATTTCTCGAGCTAAAAGAAATTCTCCTCATACTATAAAGGTTGAAATAGAAGTTGATAATTTTGAACTTCTTGAAAAGGCTTTAGAAACTGACGTTGATATTATAATGCTGGACAATATGTCTGACGATCATATTATAAAAAGTATAAAAAAAATCAATGGAAGTAAAATAATTGAAGTATCCGGGAATATTGATAAAAATAGGCTTAAGGTATTAGATGATATTTCTGGTATAGATATAGTATCGATAGGGAAGTTGACTCACTCAGCAAATGCTTTAGATATATCTCTAAATTTTATTTAGAGTCAAGCATTAATGTAACAGGCCCTTCATTTACTATATTTACTCTCATTTTTGCACCAAATATCCCTGTTTCTACCTTTATGTTTTGTTCTTTGATTTTATTGATAAAGTTTTTATAAATTGGCTCTGCATATTCTGATTTTGCAGAATCTATAAAACTAGGTCTTCTTCCTTTTTTTGTTTCCCCATAAAGAGTAAATTGACTAATAATTAAAAGTTCTCCATTAATATCAATAATAGATTTCTCAAAATTTTCCGTATTGTCATCACCAAAAATTCTAAGGTTAAGAATTTTATTGCTTATAAAATCTATTTCTTTATCTGAATCATCATGAGTTATGCCTAAAAATACAACTAACCCTTTTTTAATGGAGCCAACAATTTTATTATCAACTTCAACAGAACTAGAAGAAACTCTTTGGATTAGAGCTCTCACTTAGTTTCTTTTTTAGATTTTTTTTCAGAAGATTTTTTTGGATTTTTTTTATCAGATGAATCTTTTTTTTCATTTTTAGAAGATTTAGATTTAGGTGTAGATTTATAGTCCGTACTATAGAAACCACTTCCTTTATAGATAACACTTGGAGTGTCTGTCCAAATTCTCTCGAGATGTGGATTATCTTTTTTGAAATCATCAACTTGGCTAAAAGAAAGAAGATATTCTTCTATTTCTCCTGTTTTTTTATTTTTAAACTCGTATGTTGGCATTATTTTTTACTTTAAATATCTCTGCTAAAACCTTTATTATAACTCAAAAACAAACTATCAGATTCTATAAAAATATTTTCAAATTTTATATTTTTGTCAGTTACAGTTCCAATTTCCATCCAATTGCTTTTATTTAATATTTTTGAAATTTCTTTTTTATTTTCTTCAGAATAAGAAAAAATTATTCTTGATTGATCTTCTCCAAATAATGAACCAGCCCAATTTTCTGGGATTTTTTTATCTATTTTTGCTCCTAAATTATTTTGTTCGCAGCATAAAATAATTGCACTCATCAATCCTCCTATAGAAATATCGTGAGCAGAATTAATTAAGTTTTTTTGAACTAAAGTTCTGATATTTTCTTGAATGGTTTTTTCAAATTTTAGATCAATAGATATTTCTCCAGATAGATCTTTATCAAAAATTCTTTGAAATTCACTTCCTGACAATCCTAAATCTGTTCCCCATAAATTTTTGCCTAAAAGTCCTATTTTATCTCCTTCTGATATAAATCCTTTTTTTGGAACTTTTATATTTTTATCCATTATGCCCATTGCTCCAATTATAGGCGTTGGATTTATTGAAGTTTTATGCCCTTCGTTAAATAAACTTGCATTTCCACTTATAATCGGAGTTTCAAAAATTTCACATGCGTTATTGAATCCTTTGAAAGTTTCAATTAATTCATATGCTCCTTTTGCCTTCGTAGGATCTCCAAAGTTTAATCCATCTGTTATAGCAATTGGTGTAGCCCCCATAACGGAGATGTTTCTACAAGCTTCAGCTATATTTATTTCTGATCCAACTTTTGGATTTACTCCACATAATCTCGAATTACCATCACAGCTTAATGCAAGCATTTTATCAGTGCCTTTAATTCTTATAACTGCTGAATCAGATCCAGGTTCAACAACAGTATTTGTTTGAACATGATGATCATATTTTTTATATAAGCTTTTCTTTGACACTAAATTATCCGAAGAAATAATCTTTTTTATATGAGCTTTTATTATATTTTCGTCGAATGAAGAATAAGATTTTTGTAATTTTATTTCTTTATAAGGTGGAGTGTATCCTTTAGATATTTTACTAAGATCATACTCAGGTGCAGTTGTGAGTATATTTATAGGAGTTTTTGAAATAAATTTTTTATCATTATGAATAATTACATCATTTTCTTCTATAAATTCTCCAATAATAGAACATTTAAGATCCCACTTATCTAAAATCTTAAAGATATTTTTATATTCATTTTTCCTTACAGCGATTAGCATTCTTTCCTGAGATTCAGATAGCATTATTTCATAAGGAGTCATTCCTTTTTCTCTAACCGGAACTTTATTAACATCGATACTTAATCCTAAGTTTGATCTTTCTGCCATTTCTATAGCAGCACTTGTAATACCCGCAGCTCCACAATCTTGCATTCCAACTAATTCATCTAATGTAGCAATTTCTAAACAAGCTTCAATTAATAATTTTTCCAAAAAAGGATTTCCTACTTGAACTGCAGACCTTAATTCAACCGTTTCTTCAAAGTTTTGTGATGCTAAACCAGATGCTCCATGGATTCCATCTCTACCCGTTTCTGAACCTATAATTATAAGTAAATCACCAGGGCTTTCAGCTTTGGCACTCAAAATAGAGTCAATATCTACTATTCCTACGCACATAGCATTTACTAATGGGTTGTTTTCATAGGATTCATCAAAAAGGCATTCTCCTCCAATATTGGGTATACCTAAGCAATTCCCATAGCCTGAAATACCCTCTACTACTCCATTTGCAATTTGTATATTTCTATCAATATTTAGGTCCCCAAATCTCAAGGAGTTTAATAAAGCAATAGGTCTTGCTCCCATTGCAAAAATATCTCTAACTATCCCTCCTACACCTGTTGCAGCTCCTTCATAAGGTTCTACAGCAGAAGGATGATTATGGGATTCAATTTTCATGACGATTGCTTTGTTATCACCAATATTAATTGCTCCTGCATTTTCAGCCCCGGCTTCTGTAAGAGTATATTTAGATTTAGATTTTATAGTTCTCAGTAATTTTTTAGTATGCTTGTAACCACAATGTTCACTCCATAGTGCACCAAAAAGCCCTAACTCTAACTCATTAGGTTCTCGGTCTAATTTTTCTACTATTAATTTATACTCAGATAATGTAAGAGCTAGCTCTTTTAATGTATCTTCACTAATCATTTAACACCTTTTTTAATACAGATTTAAAAATCCCTAATCCGTCATCTCCACCAATTAATTTCTCAGAAGCTTTTTCAGGATGAGGCATCATGCCCAGAACATTACCTTCTTTGTTAATTATTCCAGCTATATTATTAATAGATCCATTGGGATTATAAGAATCATTTATTTGACCGCTTTCAGAAGAATATCTAAATATAATTCTATTTTCAGACTCTAGTTCATTTATGATTGATTTATCTGCTTGATAATTACCTTCACCATGAGAAATAGGAATCTTGATTATCTCATTATTTTGATATTCACTTGAAAAAATAGATTTATTGTTCACTTTTAAGTTAGACCATTCACAAACAAAAGAAAGTTTTTTATTTTTTATTAGGATTCCTGGAAGAAGTTTTGATTCACATAATATTTGAAAACCATTACATATTCCTATAACAGGACCTCCTTTATTGGCAAATTCTATAACCTGTTCAATTATAGGGGAGAAGCTTGCAATTGCACCTGTTCGAAGGTAGTCTCCATATGAAAACCCTCCTGGGAGAACTACTAAGTCTATACCATGAAGCTTTTGATCTTTATGCCAAATATATTCGGTATTAAAACCTAATATATCTTTAGTTGCGTAAAATGTATCTGATTCACTCCATGTGCCTGGAAATACTACAATTCCTATTTTCAACTGATTAAATCTTTACTTTTAAATTTAAGTTGTAATGAAATATATAATAATGAAATTAGAAATAAGTTCTATGCTTTTTTTACTGGTTTTTTAAAGTAGTACGATAACTTTTTCTTTTTTTATTAGAAATCTTCTTTTTTCTTATAGATGTAGGAGACTCAAAGTTCTGTCTTCTTCTAGCTTCAGATACTATAGATTCTTGCTGAACTTTTTTTGAAAACCTTCTTAGTAAAGCTTCAAAACTCTCTTCATCTTTTATTCTAACTTCTACCATATTTCCTTATTATTGAATTATTATTTATTCATTCTAATCTAATATCATAAAAAATTTCTAGCTTTTTATAATACTTATAGCGCTATATAATCTTTTTATTGAATTTTCTTTACCAATTGCACACATAGTGTCAAAAAGTGGAGGAGATTCTTTTCTTCCTGTTAGGGAAATTCTAATAGGAAAAAATAATTGTCCTGCTTTTAGTCCTAATTTTTCTGCAAGTTTTCTAAATTCTTCTTCTAATGCTATTGGTTCAAAATTCTTAAAACTTTCTATAAGATCTACAGAACTACTTAATCCTTCTACTATTTGATTAGGTTCAATTTTTTTTGGGATTAAAGATTCTTTTTTTATGTCTAATTTATCATAGAAAAAATATTCTAATAATTGGCTAGAATCTGAAATTTTCTTTAGTCTTTCTCTTACAAGTGGAGTTAGTTGAACTATTTTATCCTTTATCATTTTGAATGAAACTTCATCACTCAATAATCCTCCATCTTCTTTTGATTTATTGACTTCAGATAAAATTTTATTACTTAATTCTTTGTCATCCAAGTTTCTTATATAACTACCGTTCATCCATTCTAATTTTTCTGGATCAAATACTGCAGGATGTGAAAGTATTCTATCTATTGAAAATTTATTGATTATTTCATTTTTACTCATTATTTCACTATTATCTCCAGGAGACCATCCAAGCAAAGCTAAAAAGTTTAAAATAGCCTCAGGGAGATAGCCTTTTTCTTTATAATCTAAAGCAGATTCAGCACCGTGCCTTTTTGATAACTTAGATTTATCTTTTCCAAGAATTAGTGAAACATGGACATATTTTGGATAATTCCACCCTAAGGCATCATGAATAAGGACATGTCTTGGAGTAGAGGAAATCCATTCTTCACCCCTTATGACATGACTTATTTTCATCTTATGATCATCAACAACATGAGCTAAGTGATAAGTTGGCATCCCATCAGATTTTAAGATAACAAAGTCATCAATTTCTTTCAAATTAAATTCTACATTCCCTCTGACTTCATCATTAAAAGGCTTTATTCCTCCATCGGGAACCTTAAATCTAATTACTATGGGTTTATTTTTTTTATTTTTTTCATAATATTCATGAGTTAGTTCTTTATATCTACCTCTGTTGTCGTATCGAGGTGGTTTTTTTTCCCTAATTTGTTGATCTCTTAACTCTTTTAGTTCCTCTGAAGTAGTATCATCATAATAAGCCCAACCTGTATCAACTAATTTCTTGGCTATTTCGCCATATAAATCTTTTCTTTCAGATTGTCTTATAGGTCCCTCATCCCAATCTATATCCAGCCATCTTAAACTTGAAATAATTGATTCTTCTGAACTTTCATCGTATCTGTTTTGATCTGTATCTTCAATTCTAAGTATAAATTTACCATTATTTGCTTTAGCAAAAAGCCAATTGAAAATAGCAGTCCTTACTCCCCCTATATGTAAATTACCAGTTGGACTTGGTGCAAATCTTACTCTTACATTTTGTTCAGTCATTCTATTTCTCTTAAGTATTTTTTTAAGTCTTTTGGCAAATCAGAAATAAAGATCATTCTCTCACCATTTATTGGATGATTGAATTCAAGCTTTGAACTATGTAAAAACGGTCTTTCAAGTTCAGACCTTTTGTTTCCATAGAGTGTATCTCCTACAACTGAGTGCCCCATATGATCTAAGTGTACTCTAATTTGATGAGTTCTTCCTGAAAATAATTTTACCTCTAATAATGAAAATCCTGATAGTGAATTTATAATTTTATAAGAAGTTTTTGACTCTTTGCCTCCTATCAGAACTTTCCTTTTTATAGGATTTTGCGGATCTCTTGAAATTGGAGCATCGATTATAGCCTGCTCAAGAGATGGCTTGCCATATACTAATGACGTATAGATTCTAGATATTTCTCTATTCTTAATCATTTCTTTAAGCTTCTTATATCCTTTACGAGATCTTGCAACAATCATTAATCCACTTGTATCTTTATCTAATCTATGAACAATTCCATTTCTATCGACTTCACCTACATCTTTTATCTCAGGATAATCTTTTAAGATATTTTCACTCAGACTTAATTTATTAGATTTCCCTACTTTGTGAGTTATTAAATTTATAGGTTTTTCTATTACAAAAAAATCTTTATCAATAAAAACATATTTTATTTTTGTAATTTTTTTATTTTCTTTTTCATCAGTAATAAATATTTCTAATAAAGAATCTGCCTTAACTAAAGTCGATTTCTTATACTGGGTATTTCCATTTAATAGACAATTCTTATTTTCAATTATTTCTGAAATTTCACTTCTAGATAATTCTGTTTCAGATGATATTATTTTATCTAATCGATCTTGAGTTTTAACAATAATTTTAATTTTCATTTTTTTTTCTATCCAGAAAAATAATATCTATAAAATATATAGTTAAGGCGATAGATATTGAAGAATCTGCGATATTAAATATTGGCCAAGATCCAACATCTATAAAATCATTTACGTACCCAAATCTTAACCTATCAATAATATTTCCCAAAGCTCCTGCTACTACTAGAGATATAAATATTCTCATCGTTAGTTTTGGCTTTTCAATCAGCATAAAATATATAGAAAAAAATACAGCTACAAATATCGAAATATAAAGTAATAAATTACCATATGAACTAAATAAACTGAAAGCTGTTCCTGTATTTCTTGCGTAAGTTACTCTGATTATAAAGTCTTCAGGAATAGATTCTCCTAAATACATATTTTTATAGACAAGATATTTAGTTAATTGATCAAAAAATAAAATTATAGGAAATAAGCTCCAAAAGAGTTTGTCTTTAAATAGCCAAGAATTGATTATTTTTTGTTTTATTGAGTTATAATTTTTCATATTATATTATTATACAAACTTTATTGGAGTACAAATTGCATATTGATTTGAGGTCAGATACAGTAACCAAACCATCCCCTGAGATGAGAAAAGCTATGGCTAATGCTGAAGTAGGAGATGATGTTTATGGAGATGATCCAACTGTAAATGCCTTAGAAGAAAAAGCTGCTGAAATGTTTGGTAAAGATGATGCAGTTTTTGTCTCATCAGGAACTCAAGGAAATTTAGTATCAATTCTATCTCAAGCAACACGTGGTGACGAAATATTAATAGGAGATATATGCCATATATTTTCTTCTGAAGGTGGAGGGGTATCTGTTCTAGGTGGAGTCGTTATGTATCCATTAAAAACTAATCATGATGGAACTATAGATGAAGAAATAATTTTGAATGCAGTTAAACCAGATGATTATCATAAACCAAAAACTAAATTGTTTGCATTTGAAAATACCCATGGAGGTTTAAGTGGTAAAGTCATTGATAAAAAGTCCTCAGACAAAATGGCATTAGCTGCAAAAAAGGCTGGATTAAGAGTTCATTTAGATGGCGCAAGGATTTTCAATGCTTCTGTAGCCTTAAATACTTCTGTGAAAGATCTTACTGAACATGTAGATTCAGTAACTTTTTGTTTATCAAAAGGCCTTTCATGTCCAGTTGGAAGTATTATTGTTGGAGAAAAAGATCAAATCGCGGAAGCCAGAAGAATTAGAAAACTATTAGGATCAGCTATGAGGCAAGTTGGAGTTTTAGCTGCTTGTGGAATAGTTGCTTTAGATACTATGGTAGAAAGATTAGATGAAGATCATGAAAATGCTAAAAAACTAGCTGTTGGATTAGCTGAAATAAATAAAATAGAAATCAATCCAGATAATATTCATACAAATTTAGTAAGATTTAAAGTTCCTGAAAACACAGGATTTGAAGTAGCAGATAAGTTAAAAGATCTAGGGATTATGATAAATGGATCCTACACAGACCTTAGAATGGTTGCTCACTATGGTATAGATTCAAAAGATATTGACGATACTATTCAATCTTTAGCAAAGGTTATGAATACTATTTAGTTTCCATCTATCCATAATTTTTCAAATCTTTCCTTAAGTGTTTTTTCAATTCCTCTATTATTTGGAGAGTAGAATTTTCTATTTGAGACTGTTTTTGGAAAGTTATCTTTTTTAATAAATCCTTCTTTAGAATTATGGTCGTACTTGTATCCTTTACCTATATCAAAGTTTTTATCAACTGAAGTTTCTGCATTCATTAAGTGATTTGGTATATCTGTATTTGGATTTTTTGATACCTCATCATATGCTTGATTTATGGCTTCATAAGAAGAGTTGCTTTTTTCAGATAAGGATAAATAAATAGTAGCATTTGCTAAAGGGATTCTTCCTTCAGGCATACCTATTTTATTTACTGACTCAAATGTTGAATTTGCAATTATCATTGCATTTGGATTTGCTAAACCTATATCTTCTGATGCACTAATGATTAACCTTCTAGCTACAAATAAAGGGTCTTCTCCATTTTTTAACATTCTTGCCAGATAATAAATTGCTGCATCAGGATCTGAGCCTCTTATAGATTTTATAAAAGCAGAAATATTATTATAATGATTATCACTTTGCTTATCGTAAATAGAGTTATTTTCTAGCAACTCTTTTATAACTTCTTTGGTTATCAATTTTTTATTTTTAGAACCTTTGGTAGACATTATTGCTAGTTCATATGTATCAATTGCTTTTCTTGCATCTCCACCACATCCACTTAAAATTGTGTCTAATACTTCTTTGTCAAATTTGATTTTTTTTCTTGAATAATTTTCATCAGAAAAATTTTCTATTTTTTTTATGATTTTGTTTAATGATTGTGAATTATGTGGTTCAAACTTAAATATCTTCACTCTTGAAATCAATGGATTAATTATTGAGAAACCTGGATGTTCAGTAGTAGCACCTATTAGAATAATGATTCCCTCTTCAATAAGTGGTAGTAAAGAGTCTTGCTGGTTTTTTGAAAATCTATGAATTTCATCTAAAAAAAGAATTGTTTTATTAGAGTTATTGGTCCTTTCATGTAATATCTCATCAGTTAATTTTCTTATGTCTGATATTCCTGATGATACTGCTGAAAGAGACTTAAAATTTAAATTTGTTACATTTGATATTATTTTTGCTAGTGTCGTTTTGCCCGTACCAGGTGGCCCCCAAAAGATCATTGAAGGTATAGTTTTATTTTCTATCAAATTTCTTAATATTTTTCCTTTTCCTAGTATATGCTCCTGACCTATAAATCCCTCTAAAGAATTTGGCCTCATTCTTGAAGACAAAGGAGAATTTGATAGTAATTCTTTTCTAGTATTATGTTCAAATAAGGTCATTGTTAAAAAAAAATTTTCTTTTATATGAGTATTATTACTCTTTTTTTCTATCATAGGAATTGAATGAATAGAAGAAAGAGTTTATATTTATTTAAGCTTTTTATTTAATAGTTACATATAAGTACAACATTGGAGAAAATAATGGCAACTCAAAGTTATAAAGAAGTAAATGCAGAAGAATACATTGTTGAGAACGAGCCATTCTTCATGCCTACTTCTGATGAAATTGAAGTCTTTCAAGCAGCTTACAATGAAAGAGTTCCAATTCTTCTTAAAGGTCCAACAGGTACAGGAAAAACAAGATTTGTTGAATACATGTCTTGGAAGTTAAACGATAATAAGAAAAAAACAAAAGATATTCCTTTAGTTACAGTGGCATGTCATGAAGACCTTACAGCTAGTGATTTAGTTGGAAGATATTTGTTAGATGCTAGTGGAACAAAATGGATTGATGGCCCACTTACAAGAGCTGTAAAGTCTGGTGGAATATGTTATCTAGATGAGGTAGTTGAAGCAAGAAAAGACACTACTGTTATAATTCATCCCTTAACTGATCACAGACGAACTCTTAGCATTGATAAATTAGGTCAAGTTATACAAGCTGATGATGGATTTTTATTAGTAGTTTCATATAACCCAGGTTATCAAAATGCAGTAAAAGACCTAAAGCATTCTACAAGGCAACGATTTGTAGCAATTGAATTTGATTTCCCTGATGTAGAAAGAGAAACAAAAATTATTTCTCATGAGTCCGGTGTTGAAGAAGGTATTTCAAATCAACTTGCTGTTCTAGGTCAAAAAATTAGAAATTTAAGAGAGCATGGTCTAGAAGAAGGTGCAAGTACTAGATTATTGATATATGCTGCTAGATTGATCAAACAAGGAATTTCTCCCAAAAGAGCCTGTCAAGTGGCTTTAACTTGGGGTATAACCGATGAGGTACAAATTCAAGAAACTGTCGATCAAATAGTTTCTTCAATTTTTGAATAAAATTGACCCAAAAAAAATATAAAATACTAAAACAGAAAATTGATGGAAGAACTTCTAAAAAAAACATTTTTGAAGAAGAACAACTGATGGTTGCTGCTGTGAGTATTTTAATAGAAAAGGATAATCCTAATTATCCAATCTATATGATCAAACGAGCTGATGAAGGGAAACATGCATTAGAGTGGGCTTTCCCTGGAGGTAAAATGGAAACAACGGATTTGAATCTAAAGCATACTGCGACAAGAGAAACAAACGAAGAAATTGGTGCAGATATAAAAGATTTTGAAATATGGGGTGAGCTAGACCCGGTTATGACTGTAGGAACAGGATGGGCTATTCAACCTTTTGTAGGAGAAATCAATCACGATCCTATGCTTCTTAAGAATGATGACGAAGTTGAAGAGATTGTAAAAATTCCTTTATTTGATCTTATTGATGATTCAAATAAAAGATTTGTCTCTTTCATCAGAGATGATGTTAGGGTAGATTCTAAGGCGTTTGCTTTTGAAGATAAACTTATTTGGGGAGCTTCTGCAAGAATGATAATTCAAATTTCAGATTTAATAGAAAACAAGGTGAAAAATGGATAATGTTTCTAAATTCACATCAGAAAAAATTAAAAGATTATTAAAGGCATACCCTGAGGATTTATCAAAAAAATATACAGAATCAAGAAAAGTACTTGAAACTAAATTACCTGAAGAAATACTTTCTCAATGGGAAAATATTGGATTAGACATAGCACAACTTTCATCTCGATCCTGGGAACCTGCTTTGTCTTATTTTGCCGCTTCAGCAAAAGTTCAACAATATCTTCCTTCAGGCCAATTTTTAGGTTGGTGTAAGTCAGGATTTAATTTATCCAAGGAATCTAATAAAATTTCAGAATCTTTCTTGAATTCTAGCCCTCAAACAATGATTAGATTGAGACCAAGATATATAGAAGACTGGGTAACTAGAGTAACTAAACTTTACAAGGGAACATGGAAATCAACAAATCTAACCTGCAAGCTTTTTGAATATACCCCAATAATTCTTGAAACATTAAGTTTTGATCAATTTTGTAAATTATCTGATTTTATGGAAATTTTATCTAACAGATCTTATGATTTAGCTACTGAAATTCTTGAATCTTCATTAGAAATATATTCACTGAACTTTCAGGATATTGATGAATTGATTCATCTGTCAGTTTTGATTACAGAAAATGATTGGAGGGACATTAAACCTACTTACGAAGTAATTAAAGATCAAATATCTAAACTACCTAATGCTCATACAAAAATAACCTTTGATATGACAAGAAGATTGCATGGACTTTCTGGTTTTAAAATTTCTGACTTTTTGCAATTATTGGTTAGAACCTTATCTTTAGCTAATAAAAATGATAATGACCAAATTTTACATATGACTCAACAGGTAGTGAATAATGTGCCAGTAGCAACTATGGATTTCTTAAATAATCTTCCAAGATTACTAGATACATTAGACATTGATCAGCTAGATCAATGGAAATCTCAGGGAATTAGGCTTGCGATTGACCAAGATACCAATACTTCTCCTGCAACTCAATTTTTTAAATTACAATCTAAGGAATCACAAGATTTAATTGATAGAATATCTTCTAGTGTGGAACTATCTAGAATAAAAGATCTAATGAAACTTTATTGTACTGCTTTATCGGGAGAAGATGTATTAGTTGCGGGTTCAAAGAATATTACAGAAAAAAATATTGGTTGGGGAGAATCTGATTTAGCTACTTCTGATGGTAAAACTATTTACTTACCAGATGTGATTAAGAGATATAACAAAAAAGATGAAAATTTTAATTTTTATAAAGTCTTAGCATCTCATCAACAAGCACTTACAGAATATGGTAGTTATAAATATGATCACAATATAGAACCAGTAAATTCAAAATCTAAAGCAATATTCAAAGCACTTCTTAAACAAATTAATGATTCTGAAGAAGAACATGCAACAAGAATTGCAAAGGTATTAAGAGGCTCTTATCCATTTAAGCATGATCCAAATTTAGCTGACGATATATTTAGTTTAGTGGAAGAATACAGAGTTGATCAATTGATACTTAAAAAATATCCAGGCCTTAGAAAGTTTTATAAAAAAGTTCAATTAGAAGAACTTACTAATAGAAAAAACAAAGATGAAGAAAATGGTAAAAAACGTAGAGAATTATTTGTAGAAAAAGTTTTGCGTTTTACATTAGGCGATAAGGATAGGCATGTTCCTAAAGGAACTAAATCTAAATTTGAAGATATAGTTAGATACTTAATGACTCTATCAAGAATCTCAGATGACAATATAAAGTCAGTAGAAGATTCAATGGCAGTCTCATTTAGATTATTTTCATTAATTAGAGATATTGAAAATGAAGAAATTGAATCAGATGAACCACAAGATGAAGCAGAAGAAATTAAAGATGAAGAATTAGATGACTCTGAAGATAAATTTGAAGATGAACAAATTGTAAATGATATGATTTCATATTTTTCTGGTGGAGATGGGGAGCCTGGTGAAGGGGAAGAATCTGAAGAAAATTCTATCAATCCTCCAGAAGAAGGAGAATATCAATCTCCTGATCCAGTTGAATATCAAGGGGACTTTAAGCCTGAATTGGGTCAATTACTAACAGAAATGTTAACTGTTAGTGGTGATGAAATGCAGGGAGAGGGAGAAGAAATGGAAGGTTTGACTCAAGAACAAATAGAAGAGTTGATTCAAAATTCTCCTGATTTAGAGACCAAAGAGTCAGATGAGAATCAAGAAATGACAGAAACACCAAATCAGGAATTACTTGAAAACTTAATGAAAGAATTGAAAAATAGAGATGTAGATAATACTTCTTTTTCTGGAGGAGAACCAACTCATGTTGACGAAGATGGAGGTCCTTTAGAAGCTAAAGAACCAGATACTTTTACATACGATGAATGGGATTTTAGAGACGTAGAATATAAACCTAATTGGTGCCTTTTGCATGAAAAAAAACTTCCTGATGGTGAGGCAAATTTCTATAGAGAAACTCTTACTAACAATTCAAATCTTGTTCATCAAATAAAAAAACAGTTTGAATTATTTGTACCAGAACAATATAGAAAGCAAAAAAGACTTGAAGACGGTGAAGAAGCAGATTTAGATGCAGGTATTGAAGCTCTAATAGACTTAAGGTCAGGAGTTACTCCTGATGAAAAAATATATTGGAGAAGAAATAAAACTGAAAGATCAGTAGCAGTTGCTTTATTAATTGATATGAGTGCATCCACTGCTGAAGCAATTGATGATAGCACAAAGTCTAGTTCTGATGATTGGGGTGCTCCTGATGACCCTGTAGAATACATGGTTTGGCTTAGATCGAGAAGGGCAGAGGGATTAAGGCGATCATATAAAAGAATTGTCGATGTAGAAAAAGAAGGAATAGTATTAATGGTTAACTCCTTAGAAATGCTAGGAGATGATTATGGTATTTATGGATTTTCTGGATACGGCAGAGAAAATGTTGAGTTTTATACTATAAAAGATCTTGATGAAAAATTCAATGACTCCATATCTGGAAGAATAGATAGAATTGCTCCTCTACACGCTACACGAATGGGTCCTGCAATAAGGCATACTATTACTAAATTAGAAGACCATGAGGCTAGGTCTAAAATTCTTTTCCTAGTTACAGATGGAAGACCACAAGACAGAGGTTATTCTAGAGAAGGCGTTGAGAAAGAATATGCTGTATATGACACCAGACAAGCCCTTATAGAAGCTAGACAGAAAGGAATCACTCCATTCTGTTTGACTGTTGATAAATCAGGTCATGACTATCTTAAAACAATGATGGATGATTTACCATATGAAGTTTTATCAGATATTTCAATGTTACCTGCTCGACTCCCAGAGTTGTATCGAAAGATTTCTACTTAGAATCTATTATTAAGATTTATAGCTTAAACTAATTGAAGAAAGATAAAATTTTATCTGCCCATACTTTTTCGATTAGGATAACATCTTTGGTTTCTGCAGCTACTGCAAAGTATCCTGTTTTTTCTTCATTCAAATCACCAATACTAATTGAGGTATTATAGAGAGTATTAACTCCGTATTGATCTTTAGAGATTGTCTTTATATCAACATATGGTGCATCTAATCCAAGCCCATATTTTGAGTAATCCTCAGAGAACATTAAATTTAATTGAACAGCTCTTAATATACTTAAGTTTGAAAATTCTACTAAGAAATCTGATATAGATTCAGGAGCTACTTTATCTTCACCAATACAAGGGGAGCTTGATAATGGAATAAAACAAGCAAACCAGTCAGATCCTTTCTTACTGAAAGCCTTATCGATTTGTCCACTATTAATTAAGACTACTTCAACTACTTCATCAGTATTAATTTTATTCATCCATTTTGGATAAGGGGGTTCTTCTACAAGTCTTGCTAAAACTCCCTTCCAAGTTGCATCAACCATTACCAATGTTTCATCTCCCTCAAGATAAGCATAATTATTAGCTAAATCTGGTGTTTCATTTCCAATAAATAAGGTTCTTTTGTCACCACTATCCAGAAAAATTGATATTTGAGTCATAGGATTATCTAAGCCATATTTAGATTTATCCTCTAAATTATTTGATATTGTTCTATATAGTTGAGGTCCTTGCAATAAATCAATAATTCCACCCCATCTATAACTATCTGCAGGTATTCCATTAAGATCATCAAAATACCAAACATTGTTTTCTAAATGCCAACTTAGTGACTTTGAGTTATTTGTAATTGAAATATTAGTAATATCCCCAGAAGAAATTCTATAGAAATATGAAATTTTCTGTTCTTCTTTTTCTTTTCCGATATCTGATTGATATATAAGTACCCCAAATATAGAAACCCAGGATAAGATAATTATTAAAATTAGGGTGATTCTAAGGTTCATTTTACCTTCTTCGCCACCAACTAATAAAACCACCAATAGTTATTAGCGTAGGCATTAATAACCACCCGCTCCATCTAATAAAATCTCTCTCACTTTTAGTAAGGACTAATTCTCTATAAGCTTGTGTCTTTGGCCTTATAGAAATTAATTCAAAGTCTTTAGCTAACCAATTAATGCTATTAATAAATAAGTCACTATTTTTTGCTGATCCAGAATATTTATTTGAGGCAAAATCTGTATCACCTACTACTACTATTGATGTTTGAGCAATACTCCCATCTTCTTTCTCGATTGGAAATTTTCCTAATTCAGATATTGCTTCTATCGCTAAAATAGTGGGAAAAGGTCCCAAAATATCTGTTTCAATATCATAGTTAAAATCTTCAACATCAGATACTTTTTGAGCCCAGCTTTCTAAAGTAGTAAATGCAAGAGGAATATGTTTTAGATAAGGTTCACCATTTTCTGAAAGTGGAACTGTATCAGGGCTAATTGTTGATGCTAGGAAAGAAGACCCGGGTAAATATAGAACATCAAAATCAGTTGTTATTTCATGAATCGGTAATTGACCATTTGTTTTCTTTATTTGTAAATAATTTGGCCTTGGAGCTACAAAACTGGCCATATCATAAATAGTTCCTTCTCCAACTGCAATCCCATATTTATATAAGAATGTTTTTACTCCGTCTGGTGTTGCTTCTGGTTCAATAGTTAGTAATAATGTTCCTCCTTGCCACAAATATTCAGATATTATTGCAGAGTCTTGTAAAGTAAAATCAGATTCTGCTCCAGCTATAACAACTACTGCAGGAATATTATTTTCTGATAACAAAATAGCTAATTCTTGAGATGTTGCAGAAAGAACCTTATAATTTTGTGCTAGCAAATCTGAGTATATAAGTCCCATTCCAGTTGAATTTGGGTCAAAGTCCGTTATATCTCTTTCACCATGTCCAGTTAGGAAAATAATTTCCTTTTGTTTTATTTGATTTACTATAAGTAATCCTGTAATAATATCTTGTTCTGTGAAAACTGTCTCTGAAACTTCAGAACTTCTACCTGGAATTATTTGAGATCTTCTTGAATCAATTGCTTCAACAACAATTGATGGGAATGTATTTACACCATATTTAGATGCAGCATTAGGATCAAGTTCTGGGTCAATTTTTTCATAGTCCAAGCTTACTTGTTTAGATCTTCGCTTAAATTCAAGTAATAGATCTTCTGTTGATCTCCAGTTAGCATTTTTTTCTGGAGTATTTGTAGCCATAAAAACAGTTATTTTAACATCTTCATTTAAGTTGCCTATAACCTTAATCGCTTGATCTTCTAAAATAAATTGTTTAGTTGCTGTAGTATCTATCCTGATCCAATCAGGGGAATCGGGTCTACCTGATAGCCAAAACAAAAGTGAGTTTAGGATAATTATCAAGCTTAGTGATACAAGAAAAATAATAGATGTATTGATTCCATATTTCCCTCTTCTGCCAAAAATAAAAAATAATATATTTTTCCATGATATAAATCCTATTAGTAGTGTTAAAACTAAACCAGCAAGCATCATCCATAGGCCTATTACAGAGATATCTCTAAAAAAAATCCATACAATAAAACCCAATAAAATAGATGAAATTGAAGCTAAAACCATTCCTTGTCTTAATGAACTAATATTTTCTCTTATTTCGTTAAAAAGTTTCCTGAAATTGAATCTAGTTGACTCCATAGATGGTCTTTTATTGTCCATACTCATACTATCTCCATCTCCTAGATTCTAAAATTACAATAGTAAGTAGTAAAAATACAATTGTTACAGATAAATAAAATACAACATCAACTAATGAAAAAATCCCTCTAGAAAAATCTGCAAAATGACCACTTTCGGCTACTCCTAATGATCCTAAATCAAAAACAGAGAAAGATGCTCCTAATTGTAAAAAGCTTAATATTTCACTTCCAATTCCAGTAACTCTATCCGAAATAAAATCAATAATAGTCAAACTAGTCAAAATACCTGAACCAACAATTAATCCTACAATTTGGTTTGGAGATAAAGATGATGCAAACAAACCTATTGCAAGAGTTGCTGATGAATACAATATTAGTCCAAATATACCGTTTAATAATGGGCCTGAATCAGGGTCTCCAAAAATATATAATAACACCACAAAATATAATGAAAAAATTATCATTACAATTACAGTTATAAGCGATGCAAGAAATTTTCCTAAAACAACTTCAACTTCTTTTACTGGTGATGTAAGAAGAAGTTCTAATGTTCCTAATTTTTGTTCTTCTGCAATAAGTCTCATCGTAATAGCAGGAGACATGAAAATCATAAAGAAAGTAGCACCTGCTAAATATCCTCTTATGGTTGCTTCAGCAAATGCATCTGAAACAGATGCAACGAAAAAAAATCCTGTTATTGCTAAATATGATGCAGAAACAATATAAGCCATAGGAGAGGCAAAATAAGTTTTTATTTCTTTCATTAGTATTATGTAAATATTTTTCATTATTAGCTCTCTTGTGTGAGTTGCAAAAAGATTTCTTCAAGTGTCATTGGCATTGGAGTTAGATTTCTTAATCCCCAGCCGCTATCAACTATTGATTTTGCAATTTTTTCAGTTGCATTTTGGTTTGTTTTTGCATCCACAACAATGGGTATAAAATTTTCTTTATTTCCTTGATCAATTTGTTCAGCTCTAGAATCAGATCTTACGTCTATAACTGAATCAATTTTTCTTAGATTTGCAATAATAGATTCAATTTTTGTTCCTGAAATTCCAGCTTCTATTCTTTCAGTTCCAGACAATCTATTTGATAAATTGGCTGGCTTATCATCTGCAACAATTCTTCCATCTGAAATAACTAACACTCTAGGACAAATGGCCGATACTTCAGGAAGTATGTGAGATGAAATCAATAAAGTATGAGATTCTCCAAGTTCACTAATTAGCTCTCGGGTTTCAACTACTTGTATTGGATCGATACCAATAGTCGGTTCATCCATAATTAATACATCTGGTTCGTGCAATATAGCTTGAGCTATTCCTGTTCTTTGTCTGTAACCCTTGGATAACTTCCCAACGTGAGTATTTCTATAATCTCCTAATCTAACATGATCGATAACTTTGTTTATTCTTTCATCAATCCATTTTCGATTCATTCCTCTGATTTTTCCCATATAACTTAAATAATCAGTTACTGTCATATCTAGATAAAGAGGAACTGTTTCAGGGAGATATCCTATATGTCTTCTAGCATCTAGAGAGTACTTGACTGAATCATATCCACTAACAGTTATATTCCCTGATGTGGGGGGTAAATAACCAGTTATACTTCTCATAGTTGTCGTCTTACCAGCACCATTGGGTCCAAGGAATCCAACAATTTCACCTTTTAAGACTTCAAAAGATACATCTATAACTGCAGGATATGGTCCATAGTTTTTATAAAAGTGTTCAACTCTTATCAAAAAAAATCTCTTTCATGTTTTTTATCTTAACTTAGTTTACCTAAATTTATCTTTTTCAGCCTTATTTTTCTAATCTAATTTATAATAAATGTATGACCTTTGAAATTGATCAAGTATATTGCGACAATGCTGCTACAACTCCAGTTAGTTCTGAAGTTTTAGATGAAATGATCCCTTTTTTCACTGAATCTTTTGGGAATCCATCTAGTCTTTACATGCTTAGCCAAGATTCCAAATCTGCTATTGAATTTTCAAGAGATAAAATTTCTAAAGTCTTAAACTCTAATTCTTCTGAAATAACATTTACTAGTGGAGGAACTGAATCAAATAACCTAGCTCTAAAAGGTATTTGTTTACCCGAAATAACTGAAAATCAAAATGAAATCATAATTTCTTCCATAGAACATCATGCTGTTATTCATCCAGCAGAGCAACTAAAAAATATAGGTTATAACGTAAAATACTGCCCCGTAGATCAAAATGGATGTATAAAAATTGAAGAATTCAAAAATCTAATTACGACTAAAACTAAGTTTGTTTCAATAATGTTTGCAAATAACGAAATTGGATCTATCCAAAATATTAAATATTTAGTTGAAATTGTAAGAGAAAAAGAAAAAGAATTTAATAAAAAAATTTATTTTCACACAGATGCTGTTCAGGCAGTGGGAAAAATAAAAATTAATGTAAAAGATTTAGGTGTAGATCTATTATCTATTTCTGGGCATAAATTTAATGCTCCTAAAGGAATAGGTGCACTCTACATTCAGGAAGAAATAATAGTAGAACCATTATTAGATGGTGGGGGACAAGAAAGGCAAAATAGATCAGGAACAGAAAATGTTCCTAGTATCGTTGGGTTGGGTAAAGCTATTGAAATTGCTGAATCAAAAAGAGAAAATTTTTATAATCATACTCAGGAATTATCTGAAAGATTTATTGATTCAATCATAGAAAAAATCCCTGATTTGGTTATCCATAGTACAAAGAATGGATTGAGTAATATAGTGAATTTTTCAATTCCAAATATACAAGGAGAACCAATACTCATTGGATTAGATTTTAAGGGTATAATGGCTAGTAGTGGTTCTGCTTGCAGTACAGCAAGTGTAGAACCGAGTCATGTTTTACTTGCTAAAGGTGTTGATGAGAAACTGGCATTAGGCTCTGTTAGACTATCTTTTAGTATTTTAAATACTTTAGAAGAAATTGATTACATAGTAGAAAGTCTTTACGAAGTTTGTGAAGATCTAAAAAATTAAATTATGAATGAATTGAAAAATTTAAATTATGGAAATTTTAAAAACTCCAAAGAAATTATTGATATTTCTTTAGACTTTATTATTTCAAATAAGTATGAATATGGTCCTGATTTTGAAAATAAAGAAAAAAAATACGAAGTTACAGAAATTCAGACTAATGATGATATATCAAGAATATTTTTTAGATTTAGAATCAAAGGATTTTCTAATCCTGGCGAAGAATATATAGAAATTGATTCAGAAAATAACATTTTAACTCGAAGAGTAACAAAATTTCCAAAACTAAATAAACCAAAATTCTTAATAGGTTTGACTTTTATTTCAGTTGTATTTGCAATGATATCTATACCTTGGTTATTTCTGAATTCTGATGAAATGGATCCTTTATATAAATCTGGAAAGGTTTTATGGATCAAAAGTGATGAACCTAAATATAATTCTAAAATAAATTATGATGGGCCAGATGCTTTATCTGGTAAATTGACTAACTGGGAAATTGATTCAAATGATAATTCTACTCACCTAGGTTATATAAAATTGCAAATTATTAATGAAACTGCAAATACAATCACATTGAATATTGACTCAAATGCAGCGGAATTTCTTGCTTCTAATGGAAAAACTTATTCTCTTTCAAATTCAGTTTCTAGAGCATATGAAATAAGTAAAATTCAAAATAATTATAAAGTTAATGATTTTATTCCTCTATGGGGCGATATAACATTAGTTGAAGGAACAGAAGTTATTGGATATTTGCTTGTGGATTTACCTAAGGATGTTACTATCAACAGGCTTCGTTGGATTGCAAGTGATACAGTAACCATAAATTATTAACTTTTATGAGTACGAAAAAGAATACCGAAGAAAAAATGTCTCCAGGCAGGCGGCAATATTTAGATATAAAAAATAAATATAATGATTGTTTGCTTTTATTCAGAATGGGGGATTTCTATGAAACTTTTGATGAAGATGCAAAAAAATTATCTTCTATTCTAAATATAGCTCTTACTGCTAGAGATGTAGGTGCTGAAAATAAAGTGCCTCTTGCAGGAATTCCTTATCATTCTCTTGAAAATAATTTACAAAAATTAATTGATTCTGGTCTAAAAATTGCTATTGCTGAACAAACCTCTGATCCAAAAGAATCTAAAGGAATAGTTGATAGAGCTGTCACACGGGTAATCACACCCGGAACTATTACTGATCCAGATTTACTAGATTCTAACGATAATAATTTTTTATTGAGTTTATATAAAGATAAAGAAAGAATTGATATTTGTGCACTAGATATTTCAACTGGAAAATTTGAAACATATATAACAAATCAGGATAATTTCTTAAATGAGATTGAGAGACTAAATCCTAGAGAAATTATTTTCTCTAAAGATAATGCAGATATTTTTGATGAATACTTTGACTCATTTCTTATTAG
>CEUA01009470.1_pt1 | contig 59028 bp, 61 predicted proteins | sample 361541 | NCBI WGS metagenome assembly CEUA01 (sample SAMEA2623079, study PRJEB7988) | marine metagenome | isolation source: saline water (ENVO:00002010), including
TAGACAAAATTTGATGGAAGTTGCAAAGTCAAACTATAGTCCTTTACTTTGTCTTTATGAAGATGACTCTAGGGCAACTATTGCAAATTTAGTAAAATCAATATCTGGTCAAAAACCTTATATTGATATTGAACCTGATTACTTACAAAAAATTAAGGTTTGGAGAGTGACTGACAAAGGTACTATTTCCTTGATAACAGAAAATTTTAATAAATCTAAAATATATATTGCTGATGGACATCATAGATATGAGGCTGGATTGAGATATCTTTCAAAAATAAAAAAATATAGAACAATTGAGGAAAATGAATCAATAAATTATAGAATGATTCAACTGATTTCTATGAATGAACCTGGTTTAGTAACACGTTCATATCATAGGTATATAAAATCAGATAAAAACATATCTAAATATATAAATGATATTATTTCAGATAAAAATATTTCATTTCTAGAAAAAATTTTTTCGCTTGAAGATACCAAATATCTAGAATCTTTTTATGAATCAATTTTAGAGAATAATAATGAGATTTCGTTTGGGATAATAATCAAAGATGGATCTGAAATAAATTCATACTCATATTCAAATAATAATACTTCAAAAAATAATGATTATTCATTTCTTCATGATGATTTTCTTCAAGAAAAATTAAATAGTAATTTTGAAGATAATATTTCTTTTGAAACAGACCTTGATGAAATTAATAATCAATTACAAAATAATGAAAAAATCATTGTGTTTATTATGAGACCTATACCTATGAAAGATTTTGTAAAAACAGTTCAGTCTGGAGAGGTTTTACCTCCAAAAGTAACTAATTTTCTACCTAAGCCTCCTGCAGGTTTGGTTTTTCAAAGCCTTGAAGGAGAGCTTTAGAAACTTTTATACTACTTTATTTATACTTTCACTAATATAATTTATATTTTTACTAGTAATTCCAGCTATATTTACTCTCCCAGAATCAACTATATAAATTGAGTATTCATTTCTTAATTTTTGTACATCTTCTGTGCTTATGCCGCTAAAGCTAAACATACCATTCTGATCAACAATAAAAGAAAAATCTTTATTGCAGCCTAATTCAATAAGATTAGAGTTTAAAGAAACTCTCATTTCTCTTATTCTATTTCTTAAACTGCTTAAGTCTTTAAGCCACAAACTTTTTAGATTTTCGTCATTTAGTATTATTTTTACAATTTCAGAACCGTGAGCCGGAGGGTTGGAGTATATTGTTCTAGCTGTTTTCTTAAGTTGGCTTAATATTTTTTTTGATTTGTTTTCATCTCCACTTTTATAAATTAGGCACCCAACTCTTTCGCTGTATAATCCAAAATTTTTAGAGTAGCTTGAGCAAATAAAAATATCTTCTAATTTTTCTGAAAGTATTCTTACACCTGATGCATCTTCATCTACCCCATCACCTAAACCTTGGTATGCGAAGTCGCAGATAGTTATAATATTATTATTTTTAAGTACAGAGCTTATTTCATCCCATTGATTATCACTAAGATCGCATCCAGTTGGATTGTGGCAACATCCATGTAGAACAATAATATCGCCAGCAGGTATTTTTTTAATACTGTTAATCATATTTTCAAAATCTACAATATTTTTTTCTTTATCAAAATATTCATATCCATTTGTATTAAATCCTGATGCTTCAAAAATGGGTTTATGGTTTGGCCAAGTCGGATTACTAAACCAGACAGTTGATTTACTAGAAAAATTGTTTAGAAATTCAGAAACTAATTTTAGAGCCCCTGTACCGCCAGGAGTATTAAGTGCAATGGGATAAGATTCATTATCCTGTAATATTTTTTCTCCTAGTACCATTTCAATAGATTTATTCAGAAATTCCTTATCTCCATCAATTGGCTTATAAGACTTAGGTATATTCATATCTAAGAGTATTTTTTCTGCTTCAAGAACTGATTCAAAAGTTGAAGTTAATCCATTATCGTCTTGATAAACTCCTACGGCTAAGTTAACTTTATTTAAATTTTTATCTTTATTGAACTCATCAGTTAAGCCTAATATAGGATCTTTTGGAGCTTCATTTATATCATCAAAAAACATAATATTCACAATCAAATATTTAATTTAAATTTTATTAAAAATTCTTATTATCTAAAGAATTTATTTTTTTTATTTAATTTGATTCTTCAGATCCACTAGATTCAGAATCAGCTTCTTCACCTTCAGCACCTTCTTCACCTTCAACACCTTCTTCACCTTCAACAACGGCTGTAACAACTTCTTCTTCCTGAACTCTAGGAGGTTGAATCCAAGCAATTTGAGCCTCTTCATCTGAAGTTAATGTAGCACCATCAGGGATATTTAAATCTTTAGCAAAAACATACATTTCCAAATTTTCTAAAACAGAACAATCTGCAATTAATTCTGATGGAATTTCAAGCGGCTTTGCTAAAATTGTAACTTCGTAAACTCCTTGAGTAACAACACCAGCTCCTCCTCTTATACCTGGGGCAGAATCTTGGTTTGTAAGAGTTACTGGAACTTGTACTTCAATTTCTTTTTCCATATCTACCCTAAGAAAGTCTACATGAACTAAAGCATCTGTTACTGGATGTCTATCGACATTTCTTACTAAGGTATATGTTTCATCTTTACCGTTCACTGATATTTTAATCGGAGTTGTATAACCGGCTGCTTTTAAAGTCTTAAATAGAGTATCTTCTTTTACTTGCAAGCTCATAGAATCTCCTAAGCCATACATGTTTACAGGTACTACACCTGTAGATCTTAGGGTTTTATTCTTTTTTCCAAAAGTATTTCTTTTTTCAGTTTCTAAGATAATTTCTTCAGCCATTATTTTTCCAATTCTTATTTATCCAGTTATGCTAACTCATTAATTGTATAATTTATTTGAAATCATATAACTTAAAAAACCTCAAAAAACAACTAATTTCTCTATATATGCTAGTATATAGGTATGTTAATACCAATGAAAATAGACTATGCTCTAAGATTTTTAGTATACCTTTCAGTTAATAATGATAAAGGGCTTATTAAGACAGATGAAGTCTCAAAAGACCAAGGAGTTCCATTGAAATTTCTTCAAAGAATTTCTAATGAATTGCAAAAAGCAGATATCATAGAGTCTAATAGAGGTCCTTCAGGTGGGCACAAACTAAAGGGTGATCCAAAATCTTTATTTGTATCAGATATCATTAAGCTTTTAGACTATACCTTATCCCCAATTGAATGTATCCACAATGAAGATGTTTGTATTCATTCAGATGCTTGCAGCCAAAGAGAATTATGGATAGGGGTAGAAGAGGTACTAATAAATCATTTGAGTAAAATTTCAATAAAAGATTTAGCTAGTAGGCAATCAAATTTGAATAAAAAATATGTTTCCTTTATCTAAATTTCTAAATTTATATAAATAACTCGAAAGGGCATCTTTGAAAAGAGTGGGGTTCATTCTTAAGGTCCGCAAAGATTATATTGAAGAATATAAGGCTCATCATCAAAATGTTTGGCCAGAGATGAAGATAGCTCTAACTAAAAACGGTTGGAATAATTATTCATTATTTATGAGTAAAGATGGCTTATTGTTTGGATATTTTGAAGCTAAAGATTCCTTTATAAATTCTTTAGAAGGGATGTCAAAAGAGGCTATAAATAATAAATGGCAAGACTTAATGTCTCCTTATTTTGAAATTCCTGAGGGTGCTGCACCTGATCAATCAATGCTTGAATTAGAAGAAGTTTTTCATATAGATTAGTTTTTTTAAATAGGAGAAAAAAATGAGATTAAAAAACAAAAACGCTATAGTCACTGGAAGTGCTAACGGTATAGGTAAGGCTATTGCTGAACTTTTTGCAAAAGAGGGGGCTAATGTTATAGTTGCTGATATAGAAGAAGATGCAGGCTTAAATACTGCTGAAAATATTAACAAAGAATCTGGGAATGCTAAATATATAAAAGTCGATACATCAGATATTACTTCTGTTCAAAATATGGTTCAATCAGCAATAACAGAATACGGAGAAATAAATATTTTAGTAAATAATGCAGCAGCTTTTGTTTTTGGAAAAATTGAAGATATTAATATATCTGATTGGGATAAAGTATTGGGAGTAAATGTTATTGGTTATGCAAATTGTGTAAAGGAAACTCTAAGTTCTCTAAAGAAAAATAAAGATAGTAATATTATAAATATTGCATCTGTTTCTTCTTTTATAGCTCAGCCAGAATTTGTTCCTTATAACACTTCAAAAGGGGCGGTTATTCAGTTAAGTAAGTGTTTAGCGATGGATTTAGGAAAGTATAATATTAGAGTAAATTCTATTTGTCCTGGTTCTATACGTACTAGAGCTACAGACCAACACATAGAATCTCTAGGGTTAGATCCTGATAAGGCTTATGAAGATTTCGGAAATGATGCACTTCTAAAAAGAAATGGAGATCCTAAAGAAATAGCTTATGGAGCATTATTCTTAGCCTCAAATGAGGCTTCTTACGTTACAGGCACCCAATTAGTTATCGATGGGGGAGCAACAATTGATTAAGGATAATTTTGAATTCATAGATTCTCATGTTCATTTTTATGATATGAATCATCCAAAGTTACATTATGGGCATTGGCAACCAGATGAAGATTTGCCTCTAAGCGAACTTGGGAAAAAAAATTATCTTGCTAGTGATTTTCTAAATGAAGCTAAAGATTTAGGAATGAAAAAAGCAATTCATGTGCAAGCTGCTATTGGATCAGATGATCCAGTAGAAGAAACTAAATGGCTTGAAGATGTTTATATTGAAACAGGAATTCCGAATGCAATTGTAGGACATGTTGATCTAAGGTCACCTAATGCTAGAGAAGTTATAGAAAAACATCTGGAGTACAAACATTTTAAGGGTATACGAGATTTTTCCAATGGAGATTATTTGATAAGTAGCGATTTTAGAAGAGGTTTTAAATTACAAGAAGAATATGGACTTATATCGAGCATTGCGGCAAGATGGGATGAAATGGAAAAACTCTCAGATCTTGCCAATTCATTTCCAAACATAATTATAGTTCTAGATCATGCAGGGAATCCTGATTACCGTACTAGAGAATATTATGATAATTGGAAAAAGGGTATGTCTAAAATTTCAAAAATGGAAAATATTATTTGTAAAATATCAGGTCTTGGTATGGGAGATCATAATTGGACAAAAGACTCTATTGCTCCATATGTTGAAACGTGTATGGAGTTATTTGGGATTTCTAGAACTATATTTGCTACTAATTGGCCTGTAGATAGTCTTTATAGTGATTATTCAAAAGTAATTAATTCTTATAAAGATTTAACAAAAAATTTATCAAATGAAGAGAAAGAAGCGTTTTTTTTTAAAAATGCAGAGTCTATTTATAAAATTTAATATTCAATACTAGTTTTAGGTCCACCTTCGTCATTTAGATCATCCCACATTGATAATGGTGAAGCAGCTTGAACCCCAGCATCAACAGGAAGAACAACACCCGTTATCCATTTTGCTTCATCGCTAGCTAGATATACTACAGCCCATCCAACATCCCATGCCGTTCCTTCTGTACCTAAAGGTCCTGCTTTTCTTCTTAAGTCTCTCCATTCGTCATCCATTTTTTTGAATCTATTAGGGAAAGCTCCATAAACATGCCCTGGCGCTACACAATTAACTCTAATATTTTGTCTGCCGTGATGAACAGCCATAATTCTAGAAAGATGAGAGATAGCTGCTTTAGAAATTGAATAAGGAACATTCCTTGTTGAACCTGCTTGAGTACCATCAATTGAAGAGACATTTATTATGGAACCTCCCCCAGATTTTTCCATTGCAGGGATTGCATATTTTGAACCCATAACTGCACTTTTCATATTTAGATCTATTGATCTATGCCAATCTTCTTCTTCGATTTCTGTGACCATTCCACCACCGGGGCCGCCTACATTATTAAATAAAATATCTAGTTTCCCGAATTGTTTAACTGATTCATTGATCATATCTTCACAATCTTTTTCAGATGTTACATCTCCAATAAAAATCTTTCCAATTCCGCCTTCTTTTTCAATCACATCTAAGGTTTCTTCAGCTCTTTCTATGTCGATATCACAAAGTAAAATCTTGGCTCCTTCCCTTGCCATTAAAATAGCCGCAGCTTGTCCCGTACCTGCAATTTCACCTCTTGTACCAGCACCAGTAACTATTGCTACTTTACCTTCGAGTCTTTGTCCAGACGGCATATTCTTTCTCCTTGAATATAAAATATATGATTGTATTTTTATATTTATTGATAATTTAATCAATATAAATTTTGTCTTTTTTATATATAATGATTCTATGAGTTATTCAAATACAATTTTAATAAACTGTTGCAATAGTAAGCGTTCGAGCTATTGATAATATAGTTTAATAATTGTTCGAACCCCCCAAATTAGGGGGTTTTTTTTTAATAAAATTTTGGAGAAATAAATGTCAATAACACCATTAAATCCATCACAAGTGGAAAGATATAGTAGGCACCTTATAATGCCTAACGTAGGTAGCAGAGGTCAAAGAGCTCTTTTAGATTCAAAAGTCTTGATTATAGGAGCTGGAGGCTTAGGATCTCCAGTTTCATTATATTTAGCTTTGGCTGGAGTAGGGAATATTGGAATTGTAGATTTTGATACAGTAGATGTATCTAATCTTCAAAGACAAATCTTGCATACAGATTCAGATGTTGGAAAGAGAAAAGTTGAATCTGCAAAAGAAACTTTACTTGCACATAATCCTGATGTCAATGTAACCATTCATGAAGAACCTATTAATTCTTCTAATGCCTTTGAAATTATGAAGGATTACGACATTGTAATAAATGGAGCAGATAATTTTGCCACAAGATATTTGGTTAATGATGCCGCGTTTTTATTAAAGAAACCGTTAGTTGATGGAGCTATTCTAATTTTTGATGGTCAGGCTACAACTTATATTCCAGGAAATGGGTGCTATAGGTGTATTTTCCCAGATCCACCTCCACCGGGAGAAGTCCCTAGTTGTGCTGAAGCTGGAGTAATAGGAGCTCTTCCTGGATTAGTTGGGTCAATCCAAGCATTAGAGACTATTAAGCTTATTTTAGAAATAGGCGAACCTCTTATGGGAAGAATGTTGCTAATTGAAGCGCTTGGAATGGAATTTAGGGAAATAAAAATAAGACAAAATCCGAGTTGTAAGCTCTGTGGTGATAATCCTGAGGTTACAGAATTGATAGATTATGAAATATTTTGTGGTGTAAAAGTAGTTAGCTAAAACTATGAAAGCAACATTAAACATAGATAAATTTAGTCAAGGGCAGCTAAAGAATATAGGTAATACAAGCCTTGTTGATCTCTCTTCATTGAGTCATAATTCTTCGGTGAAGATCTACGCTAAATTAGAAGGTGAAAATCCAACTGGATCTATCAAAGATAGAGTAGCAAAATGTTTGATTTTTGATGCTGAGAAGGAAGGGAAAATAACTAAAGGTCAAACTATAATTGAACCTACATCTGGCAACACAGGGATTGGTCTTGCAATGATTGCAAAGATTAAAGGATATAAGATGATTGCAGTTATGCCTGATTCAGTCAGCCAAGAGCGTGTATCTTTATTAAAATCATTTGGAGCAGATATAATTTTTTCTGAAGGAAAAGAAGGAACTAATGGATCAATTAAGCTTGCTCAAAAAATTTCATCTGAAAACCCTGAGTACTTTATGCCCTTTCAATATGGAAACCAAGCAAGTATAAAAGCTCATTACTACACTACAGGATTAGAAATAACTAAACAAATGCCAGGTGTCACACATTTTGTTTCAGGTCTTGGAACCGGAGGAACATTAATGGGAGTAGGGAAAAGATTAAAAGAATTTAATGGCTCAATAAAAATAATTGCAACTGCGCCTCATCCTGATGATGTGGTGCAAGGATTAAGATCAATAGAGCATGGGTACATTCCTCCAATTTTAGATTTAGATAAATTAGATGGAAGAATAATGGTGGAAGCTGAAGAATCATTTTATTGGACAAAAAAAGTGATGGAAACTCATGGATTATTTGTTGGAGTGTCATCAGGGGCAACTTTGGCTACATGTGTAAAGATGTCCAAAAGACTTGAAGATTCGATAATAGTGACTATTTTTGCAGATGGAGGTTGGAAATATTTATCTAGTGGAATTTATGAGAAAGATTTTTCTGAAATAGCTAATGACATTGATGGAAAAGTGTGGTGGTAATGACAAATTTTTCAAATTCGGAAAAAAAGATAATTTTAAATCATAACGTCAAAGAAATGAAGAATATGCTTCTTTCAGGTGATATTAGTTCAGAAGAATTAGTTAATATTCATGCAGATCAAATTGATAAATTTGACTCTAAGACGAATGCAGTATGTACATTTTCTCTTGATTTTGCATTAGATAATGCAAGAAAAATTGATAAAACAAAAGATTATAATAAACCTTTATCAGGAATCCCAATTCTTATAAAAGATTTGAATAAAACGGCTGGTATACGTACAACAATGGGGTCAAGAATTTATAAAGATTTTATACCTGATGAAGACGATTTAGTTGTAAAAAAAATAAAAAAATCAGGTGCTTTGATACTTGGGAAAAGTAATACTCCTGAATTTGGAGCAGGTTCTCACACATTCAATGATGTATTTAAAACTACATATAATCCTTTTGATCTTTCAAAAACTGCAGGAGGCTCGAGTGGTGGTGCTGGAGTTGCATTGGCTATGAGAATGGTTCCTATCGCCCAAGGCAGTGATATGGGAGGATCCTTAAGAAACCCTGCTGCTTGGAATAATGTAGTTGGGTTTAGAACTTCTATTGGTACGATTCCTCAATTACCTGCAGATATTACTTATAATATGATGAGTGTAAATGGTCCAATGGCTAGAAATGTAGAGGATTTATCTATTCTTTTATCTTGTATGGCAGGATACGACAATAGAATAGGCAATAGTATTAATGAATCTTCAGAACGATTTTTAGATTTAAAATTACCAGATCCTAAAAATATTAAAATTGCTTTTAGTCATAATTTAGGAATTTATCCTGTTAGCAAAGATATAAAAGAAGCTTTCGGTAATTCCATAGAAATTTTTTCTAAATTAGGTTTTGAAATGGAAGAATCATTTCCAAACTTAGAGAATGTTGATAATATTTTTCAAACATATAGGGCTTATACATTTGCCAATGCTCATAAAGAGCACATTGTAAAAAATAGAGACCTTATGAAAGAAACTTTGATCTGGAATGTTGAAAAAGGGCTTGAATTAAAAGCAACAGACCTTAGCTTAGCTGAATCACAAAGATCAATAATTGATCAAAATATAGCTGAATTTTTTGAAAAATATGATTATCTTGTTCTTCCTTCGACAAGTGTCCTACCTTTTGATAAAAATATTGAGTATGTTGAAGAAATTGACGGAGTTAAACTTGAAACATATATCGATTGGATGGGCCTATGTTATGCTATAACAGCTACTGGATGTCCAAGTATAAGTATTCCTGGAGGATTCATTAAAGGGCTGCCTACTGGGATACAAATTGTAGGGAAAAAATTGGATGACCTAAATGTCTTAAGAATTGCAAAAATATTTGAACAAGAAACTAATTTTTATAAAATTAAACCAAAAATAATAAATGAAGGAGAATAATATGATTAATTTAGCAGCAAATTTATCAATGTTGTATAACGAGCAAGATTTTATGAAAAGATTTAAACTAGCCTCTGAATTTGGATTTAAGGGAGTAGAGTATCTTTTTCCTTATGATTATGAAAAGGATGATATAAAAAATGAATTACAAGAAAATAATTTAGAACAAATTTTATTTGATTTTCCTGTAGGAGATTTTGCTGCAGGAGAAAGAGGAATTGCAATCTATCCAGACAGAAAATCAGAGTTTCAAGAAGGTGTGCATCAAGCTATAGAGTATGCAGATGTTTTGGACTGTAAGAGATTGACTGTTCTTGTTGGAATTGATAACGGAAAATTTACTAAAAATGAATTAAATGACACATTAATTGAAAATCTTATCTATGCGTCAGATCAAACAAAGGATAAAGGTATTAATGTTTTGGTTGAAGCCTTAAATTTAATTGATGCACCTAACTATTTTGTTACAAATACTAATCATTGTAAGCAAATAGTTGATTCAACCGCTAAAGATAATGTAAAAATACAATTTGATATTTACCATATGCAAATAATGGAAGGAGATTTAATTAGAACATTTCAAAATAATAAATCTCAAATAGGACATATTCAGATTGCGGATAATCCTGGCAGAAATGAACCAGGTACAGGTGAGATAAACTATAAAAATATTTTTTCATTTTTGTCAGAAAACTATGATGGATGGATTGGGTGTGAGTATAGTCCTTTGAATTCAACAGAAAGTGGTCTTAATTGGATCAATAAATTAACAAAATAAAATGGTTAAACTAGAAGCAAATTTACAATTTATGTTCAATGAATTTGAACTTATTGACAGATACGAACAAGCAGCGAAATCTGGCTTTAAGGGAGTTGAATTACAAGCACCTTATTCTCTTGAAATTGATCAAATAAAGGAGAAACTTTATAAACATAACTTGAAGCATGTAATTATTAATCTTCCAGTTACCGATCCTGATACTAATTTAGGGAATATTGCATTAAGACCTGATAGAAAAGATCTTTTTTTAGAAAGGTTGGATTTAGGATTAAGGTATGCTTCAAATCTTGGATGCTTAGGAATTAATACAGGAGTAGGTACAAAACCTGAAGGATTTGATGATGAAGAAATTTATCAAACATTAATTGATAATCAAAAAGTTGCATCTGAAAAATTATTTGAAAAAAATATTATGGCTCTCATAGAGCCGATTAATGTTATTGATCAGCCTGGTTTTTTTATTAATACATCAAAGCAGGGGATTCAATTGATTGAAAAAATAAATCATAGTAATGCATTCCTTCTTTATGATGTTTATCACATGCAAATTATGGAAGGGGATCTAATAAGAACTATATCAAGCATAATTGATAAAATTGGACATGTTCAAATTGCAGATAATCCAGGAAGAAACGAACCCGGTACAGGAGAAATAAACTATCCTAAAATTTTTGAAGTATTTGATCAAATTGGATACAAAGGATGGGTTGGATGTGAGTATAAGCCATTAATAAACACATTAGATTCATTATCTTGGATTAATAATATATAAGAAAAAAAATGAATTCGAAAACTTTATCTAATCTTATTTCAACTGTGTTTTATGTAGGATATTTTCCATTAAGGGGGGGAGGTAGCTGGGCTGCATTAATTTGTTTACTATATTTTATTTTTTCCAAATATCTATTGATAGATATTTTCAATTTGAGTAATAATATTTTTTTTATAATGAATCTTGTAATGCTAATCCTTTATTTGCCACTAGGTATTTTTACTATAAATAGGACTATTACAAAAGAAAATCCTGATCCTCATCATGTCGTTTTTGATGAATGGGTAGGTATGTTTATCCCAATGATGTTTATAGAATTTAATTTTGTTGCTTTGGTCTTATCTTTTTTTATTTTTAGGTTTTTTGATATTTTTAAGCCATTTCCAATAAATAAGTTTGAAAAATTACCTAAAGCATATGGGGTTTTAGGTGACGATATTATTGCAGGTATATTTACTTTGATCTGTATATTAGTAATAGAAAACTTTTATATATTTCCATCATTGTAAGAAACTTATAACTATTTCTTTATATTCTTTAGTTTTTTCTTCATGAATATTATGCCCACAATCAAAATTTTTTATACTTAAATTTTTTATATTTTCTTTTATAAAATCTACTTCTTTTTTTATAATAACTTCACCTGTTTTTTTTTCATTTCCAACTAATAAAAGTGTATTAATATTTTTAATATTCTTAATAATTTTTTTTGGCTTGAAATATCTTAATGCCGATCCATCAATTGTTTGCTCTAGTACTTTATGATCAAGCTTACTTAAGTTTAATGCAATATCTTCTAAATTTTTTACATTTACTAATTTTGAATTTTCTTTAAATTTTTTCAATATTTCTTCTTTGGAATTATATGATTTTGCCAATGATAAGTTATATTTGAATCTTTTACTTATTCCTTCAATGCCTACTCTGGAATGATGAAAGAAAGGAGGATCCTCTAGGATTAAACTCCTAATATTTTTAGGAGATGTTTCTGCTACTTTAGAGGCAATACAAGCACCTAATGAGTGCCCCAAAATATCTACTGGAGAGTCAATTTTTTCTTCAATAAAAAGAGTTATGTCTTCACTTAATTCATCCCACTTATAACTATTAAAATGATCTGAAAAACCATGACCTCTAAAATCTATCATATATATAGTCCTAATTTTGCTTATATCTTCATATATTGAATTCCAGGTATTTGAAGAACTTGTTATACCATGCAAAAAAATAATGGGACTACCTTTGCCAATTTTTTTATAGGAAAGTTTTTTATTATTTTTAGTCAGAAAATTTTTCATTTTTCTATGTAATTAATTAATTTTTCAGAAAATTCTTTTGGAAAGTCTCTATGTATATTGTGTCCAGATTTTTCCCAATTTTGTATCTCTATTTTAGGGTTGATATTTTTTAAGTTTTCTAATTTTTCTGAAGAATTTATACCTCCAAAATTTGGATTTGAATGATTTAAGATGATTCTACATTTTACTTGTTTGTATATTTCTTCTATAGAAAAGTCATCCTTAAATTTTCTTGGAACTTGTAATAAATATTTATCAGTTAATTTTCTTGCAGTAGCTATTTCTACAGGAATATCATCTCTCCAATCTGGTCTTAACTTAATTAGATTTTTTATCGCTTCATTCAAATTTTTTGAGTTATCTATAGTGTCCGCGACAAGTTTACCTCTATTTGCTCTTCCTGTTTTATCAACAGGTTGAGAACCTAAAAATGGATCCTCTAATATAACTCCAGAAACTTGATTTTTGTTGTAGTTTGCAACTGCAGAAACTATGGGCCCTCCTAATGAATGTCCAACTAAAAAAATATTCTTAATCTCTAATTTATTTATAACTTGAGAAATATCTTTGGCCCATGTTGATCTTTTGTGACTATCCAAAGTTCTACCAGATCTTCCAAATCCTCTTAGATCTGCAGAAAAAACATTATATTTTTCTGGTAGAAGGTCCATTATTTGAATCCAAGATTGCCATCTTTCCAAAAATCCGTGTACAAAAAAAATATTTATATTAGATTTTGAATTTTTTCTTGAAGCTAAATTTATGGCCACATCATTTGTATGTATATATGATTCTTTGTACATGCTATTATTGATTTTTGTATTAGATTCTATGAAATATTATCCTATCCTATTAATAAAAAAAATAAATATGATAGTTTAAAAAAAACTTAAGGAATCAAAAAATGAAAATAGACAAAGTTGAATCCATCTTATCTGGAAATAGCCATTTTGTAAGAATCATTACAGATAATGGCTTGGAAGGTATAGGGCAATCCGGCTGTTGGGGTTATATGGAAGCTACACATTCAATTATATCTAGTTTTGAGGATTATTTACTTGGAGAAGATCCCCTCAAAATTGAGCATCACTGGCAATATCTTTATAGAATGGGCCCATTTAGAGGTTCAATATTAACAGCTGCTATAAGTGCTATAGATATTGCTTTATGGGATATAAAAGGTAAATATTACTCAGCTCCTGTTTGGCAACTTTTAGGAGGAAAAGTTAGGGATAAGATAAGACTTCATCTTCTTATGGGTAGTGATAGACCTGATGCAGCAGATCAAGGAACAACATCTGAAGGATTAAGATTAAATGCTATAGATGCTGTGAATGAAGGCTTTACAGCAATAAAAATTGATCCTCTCCCAGATGGTTATCAATCTATGTCATTATCTCAATTAATAAAAGAGACAAAAGAAAATGTTTCTGCTTTAAGAGAAGGAGCGGGTATTGAGGTAGATATAATTTTAGAAATTCATAGAAAATTAAATCCAATGAATGCTATTGCTTTGGCTGAAGAATTATTTGAATTTCATCCTTTATTTTATGAAGATCCAATACAAATAGATTCAATTAAATCTCAATCCGAGATAGCTCAAAAGATTTCAATGCCAGTGGCTAATGGTGAAAGAATGCATAATATTTGGGAATTTAAAGAAATGTTTGAAATTGGAGGGAGTCAATATGCTAGACCAGATTTAGGTTTAGCAGGGGGAATTACTCATGTAAAAAAAATTGCCTCTATAGCCGAATCATATCATTCGCCAGTAGTGACACATAATTATTTAGGTCCTGTTATCACTGCTGCTTCTTGTAATATTGATGCATCTATTCCAAATTTTATTACTCAAGAATTTTCTACAATTGATGAAGCTCCTGTTAATAAAGATATAAAAACTGATTGGGTAAGAAAAAATGGATTTATAAATGTTCCAGATTGTATAGGAATAGGAATTAGTATGAATTTTAATCAAATTAGTAAGCAAAAATATGAAACAAGGCTACAAAAAAATATTCCAATGAGAATAGATGGATCTGTAGGATATTCAGTATAATCTAGTAAGATGTAGTTATGGATGACGAAGAATATTATAAAAAAATAAAAAAAATAAATAGAAATAATTTATATAAGCAAATTAATAAAAATAAATCTGATAAATGGAAAACCTCTGATATCACAGAAAAGCTAGACGAGGATAAAAAAACAAAAATTGATGATGTTTCATCTGATCAAAAATAATTTTTTTAGCTTATTTTTTTTAATGTATCTCCTATTTTTGAAGGATCATCAGCATGATGAGCTCCAGCACTTTTTAGCGTCTTTATTTTTTCACTAGCAAGACCCATTTTCCCGCTTATTACTGCTCCTGCATGCCCCATTCTTTTCCCTTTTGGAGCAGTTGTCCCTGCAATTGTAAAGACTACGGGCTTGCTCACATTATTCCTTATAAATTCTGCTGCTTGCTGTTCTTTTGTACCACCTATTTCTCCAATCAAAACGATATATTCTGTATTTTTATCTTTCTCAAAAAATTCTAAAGCATCAATGAAAGTTGTACCATGTATAGGATCTCCTCCTATACCAATACATAAAGATTGACCAAACCCTGCATCTCCTATCTGAGAAATTGCTTCATAGGTAAGGGTGCCTGATCGTGATACCACTCCAACTTTTCCTTCATTACAAATATCTCCTGGGATAATTCCAATTTTTATACTTAATTCAGGAGAAATTATTCCAGGGCAATTAGGTCCAATTAATCTACTTTTTTTACCTTTCAAGTAGCTTTTTACCCTCACCATATCATGAACAGGTATACCTTCAGTGATACATACTATGAGATCTAAACCTGCATCTATTTGTTCAATTATTGCATCTGAAGCAAATGGAGCTGGAACATAAATGACTCCGGCATTTGCTCCTGTTTTATTTATTGCATCTTTTACTGTATCAAAATAAGGAACTTTATCTTCAAACAATTGACCATTTCTATTTGGATGGACACACGCGACAACATTAGTTCCATATTCGATAGATTTTTTTGCCTGAAAGCTTCCGTCTTTCCCTAAACCTTGAACTAATACTTTTGTATTTTTATCTAATAACATTTTATTTCCCATTACTTACTGAAGTTAATAGTTCAGCTGCATGACCTAAATTTTGTGCGATATGAATATTTAATTCTGATTCATTTAATATTTTGAAACCTAAATCAGAATTTGTACCTCTCATACATACAATAATCGGTAAGCTAAAAGATGTTTCTTTTGCAGCCTCTACTACCCCTTCTGCTATCAGATCAGCTCTTGCAATACCAGCAAATAGATTGATGAGTAGATATTCTACTTTTTTATCAGACACAAGAATTCTAAATGCTTCTTTGATTTTATCTTTGTCGGTTGAACCACCAACATCCAGAAAGTTTGCTGGAAAGCAACCTGACTTAGTTGTGACATCCATTGTAGCCATTGCTAAACCTGCTCCATTGACTAAGCAACCAACGTTTCCTTTATCTAACTTTACATATGCTAAATCAAAATCTTTTGCTCTAGTTTCCATTGGATTCTCTTGTTTTTTATCTCTTAACTCAAAAATATTTTTTTGTCTAAATTGACTGTCATCATCAATATTTATTTTGCAGTCTAGAGGGACTATATTTTCTTGTTCATCCAAGACTAGTGGGTTTATTTCTATCAAAGTACTATCTGTACTTAAGAAAGCTTTATAAAGATTAGAAACTAAGTTGTAAAATTGACCAATTGATTTTTTCGGAATTCCAAGCTTATCTGTTATTTGTCTAACCTGGTAGGGCTTTAGGCCTAATACAGGATCAAAAATTATTTTTATAATTTTTTCTGGAGATTCTTCAGCTATTTTTTCTATATCCATTCCACCTTCTGAAGAAGCAATCATCACAGGACCTTCAAAATCAGGATCAATAATAATGGAAAGATAAATTTCTTTACTTATATTAGTTAGCTCTGTAACTAATAGTTTTTCTACTATTACTCCTTCAGAATCAGTTTGATCAGTGATAATTCTTTTTCCAATCATTTCATCAGCAAAAAATTTTGCTTCTTCCGGAGTTTTACATAACTTAACTCCACCGGCTTTACCTCGACCTCCAGAATGAATTTGTACTTTTACAACTACTTCGCAATTAAATCTTTTTACAATCTCATATATTTCATCAGGTGAAGAGCCAACTTCTCCTTTAGGAAAATTAACATTATATTGACTTAATAGATCTCTTGATTGATATTCGTGTAAATTCATTTGGAAACTTAAATTTAAATACTAACTATCTAATTAAATCCTATATTTGTAAAATTCATAATAGTTTTTTAGCAGAGTTTCTATTTTTTTAGGGATTTTGATGCATATTTGGAGTCTTAGTGAAATGAAAAATTGAATTATTTTTCTCATTGATACATAATTTATATATGAACAAATCTAGTTATGAATCGTATTCTGGAGCAGTAAACAAACTCAATGAAGTAATTGAGGAAATTCAAATTAAATGTGATCAAAGAGGCATTGATTTTTCTTCAAAGGTACCGCCCGAAACTATGAAAAAAGGTGAAATGCTTGTTTCCTTTGGTCTTGCATATCAAATTGAGACCTTCGCATTAACTCTTGAATACCTTTATAGCAAGGACATAGAGCTAAACAGATGAGTCCACACTGATAAAATCTATTGACGTCAACTTTGACAGCAAAATAAATTATAAAAAGAGTTATCGAATACTGAAGACACCAACTAATATAATGTAATATTATTAAATCTAGTAATAAGATTTTTGGAGATAAATATGGAAGCTTTATGGGCATTAATAATTGTATTTGGTTCTACAGCTATTTGGTTATTAATTCTTCAACTAATCAATAATTATCTAGCTAAAAAAGAAAAATAAATATTCCAATAAAACTATTGCATGCTAGATGTAAATAAAATTTCTTACTCTGTTTCTCAGAGAAAATTGTTTGAGGGTGCTTCTTTCAAAATCCCTAGTGGCTATCATGTAGGTTTAGTAGGGCAAAATGGGATTGGTAAAACCACCTTATTTAATTTGATTGATAAATCATTAGGACTTGATGAAGGAACAATAAATATTGAAAAAAATAAAAAGGTTTCTCTTTTAGAGCAAGAAATTCCTCAAAGCGATCTTTCTATTTTAGAATATGTTATAGCTAGTGACTCGTATGTCCAAGATCTAATTAATGAATTTGAAACCTCTGTAGATCAAAATAGAATACTAGAACTTTCATCTATTTTAGAAGACTTAGATGCCTTTAAGGATAATTGGAAAGCATCATATATTTTATCTGGGTTAGGGTTTCATAAAAATGAACATTCTAAAAAACTCAGTGAACTGTCAGGGGGATGGAGAAATAGGGTTGGATTAGCTGCGTCATTGTACAGTAACCCTGACTTATTACTACTTGATGAACCGACTAATCATTTGGATTTTGAAAGTGTTGTTTGGTTTGAAAATTTCTTAAGAGATTTTTCTGGAACATTTATTATGATAAGTCATGATCGACAAGTTTTGAATAATACAGTAGATCACATACTTCATGTTGAAAATTTAGGCTTGAATTTATATACAGGAAACTATGATCAGTTTGAATCTCAGCTTGCTCAAAAAAATTTAGCTCAGGATGCTTTATATAAAAAGCAGCAAATCTTTAAGAATAATGTGATGAGATATGTGAATAAATTTGGAGCAAAGGCTACTAAAGCAAAACAAGCACAAAGTAGATTAAGGGCCTTAGAAAAATTAGACTTAGTAGATGCAGTGATATCTGAAAGATCTATAACCTTTACTTTTCCTCAACCCAAAAACTTAGGATCTTCTATGTTGCTAATAAACCAAGTTGAAGTTGGTTATAATAAATCTCCTGTCTTAAAGGATATAAACTTAAGTATTTCAAATGACTCTAGGATCGCCTTAGTAGGTGCAAATGGAAATGGGAAATCTACTTTAATTAAATTGATTTATGGAAATATAACTCCTATGAGTGGGCAAATTATAAGAAATAAAAAATTGAAAATAGGATATTTTGCTCAGCATCAAACTGATGAATTAGATGTAACTAAAACTGCTTATGAGATTATTTCAGATTTAGATAAAGAAAAACCAGATTTATTTTTGAGAGGAGTACTTGGAAGATTTGGTTTTGATAAAGAGAAATCTGAAACACTTGTAGAAAAATTATCAGGAGGTGAAAAAACTAGATTGCTATTTTGTATTATGAGCTACCACTCTCCAGATCTTTTATTATTGGATGAACCTACAAATCATTTAGATATAGACTCCAGAATATCCTTAATAAATTCTTTAAATGCTTTTGAAGGAGCAATTATTTTAGTAAGTCATGATAACGATATTATAGAAAAAGTAACTGATCAGATTTTAGTTGTAAGTGATGGTAAAGTAGAATCTTTTTCTGAAGATCTTTTAAATTATAAACTTTATATAAAAGATCAATTTGACCCCACAAAAAATAAAAATAAAAATAAATCATCAAATAAAAAAATAAAAAAAATAGAAACTGAGATTAATAAATTAGTTCTAAAAAAAGAAGAAATTGAAATAGAAATGAGTCTGCCTAAAAATTTAGATAAATTTGAAACTTTATCAAATCTTTCTGATGAATATCAGCTTATAAATAAAAAAATAAAAAAATTAGAAAATGATTGGATCAATGAGAATGCACAATGAAAATGGCGGAGGGGACAGGATTCGAACCTGCGGTACCCTTACGGATACTCCTGTTTTCAAGACAGACGCTTTCAGCCGCTCAGCCACCCCTCCTTTGGACAAAAACACAAATATAATTATATATTACCTATCCTGTTATTTATTGCACAAAAAGTATATAGAATAATATTCTAATCTAAAACTTAATCTAGGCTACCCCAGCTATCACCAGTTTTTATATCTACCAAAACAGGCACATCTAGCTTTATCGCATTGGGCATTATTTCATTTATTATTGCTCCAACCTCCATAAGCTCACCTGGAGCCACTTCAAAAATTAGCTCATCATGAACTTGAATAAGCATTTTCGATCTCATTTTTTCTTTTCTAATTTGTTGCCCTATCTGTATCATTGCAACTTTTATAATTTCAGCAGCGGTACCTTGAATAGGCATATTTATAGCAACTCTTTCAGCAAAACCTCTTATTCGTGCATTAGGAGAATTTATATCGTCTAAATATCTTTTTCTACCTAATAATGTTTGAGAATATCCTGTTGTTTTGGATTTTTCTATTTGAGTTTTTTGAAAATCTTTTATCCCTGGATATTTACCAAAATATAGATCTATAAATTGTTTACCTTGTTCTCTTGTTAAGTCGGTTTGCTGTGAAACACCGCGAGGGCCAAGTCCATATAAAACACCGAAGTTTAATATTTTGGCAATTCGTCTCTGGTCTGAAGACACATCATCTGTTTCGTACATTAATTTTGCCGTAGAGTTATGAATATCTTCACCATTTACAAAAGCTTTTACTAAATTTTTTTCTTTAGAAAGATGAGCTAAAACTCTTAGTTCTATTTGTGAATAATCTACTGATAACATTTGATAATTATTTTTTGAATTAACAATAAATGCAGATCTTACTTCTCTACCAATATTAGATCTTACAGGTATATTCTGAACATTGGGATTTTGGCTAGATAATCTACCTGTAGAGGTTCCAATTTGATTAAATGTAGTATGAATTTTTTTTGTTTTGTTGCTGACTAAATTAGGTAGGGAATCTACATATGTAGATTTTAGTTTTGAAAGCTCTCTATACTTTAAAATACCTGAAGAAATTTGAACAACTCGATCATCTAAATCTTTATTTTTTGAATAATTTTCTAATACTTCTGCATCAACGGATATTCCAGTTTTTGTTTTTTTTATAGTTGGAGCTTTTAGTTCATCAATCAATATTTCAGCTACTTGCTTGCCAGAATTTAAATTAAATTCTTTCTCTGGATAAATTCTATGAATAGCTTCCTCTATTTCTCTTAAATCAATTTCTAGTTTTTTAGACATACTATCAAGTAGACTTAAGTCTAGAGTTATACCGTTAAATTGCATATCTATGATTTCATTTATTAGCGGTACTTCAACTTCATAAAATAACTTTTCTTGATCATACTTTCTTAATTCATTAATAAAGAAATTTCTTAACTTAAACGTGATCAACGAATCTGCAGCGGCATACTTATATACCCTTTCTAGCTCAACCTGATTAAGGCTTTTTTGGTTTTTTCCTGACCCAATTAATTCTTGAATATTTGTCATTTTTATATTAAGTATTTCTTCAGACAAACTTTTTAGCCCAATTCTTCTTTTGTCACATAAAGATGCAGCAATAACAGTATCAAAATTTAAGTTATTAACTTCAATCCCAAAGTTTTTTAGTACCATTAAATCAAAATTAGCATTATGAGCGGACTTAGATATATTTTTATTTTCAAATAAATCTTTTACTTTTAAATATATTTCTTTATCAAAAAAAATCTTTTCGTTATCATGTTTAATTACAAGGTACCAAGCTAATTTCTCAGAATTTGAAAATGAAATTCCTATGATTTCATCATCAATTGTATTTAATCCAGTAGTTTCTGTATCAAAAGAAAAATGCTCTGATTTTATTAGAGAGGCAAGCATTCTGTCAAAACTTTCTAGGTCATTTACTAGTAATAAATTTTCTTCTGGAATTCCATCATAATTATTAGAAAGTTTTACTTCAGACGAAATATTTTTAAAATCTATTATTGACTTTAAGTTATTCAGGCTATTCCTTAGCTCATAACTTTCAAAGACTCTGACTATTTCCTCTGTATTATGATTTGAAAACTCACATTTTTTTATTTCGAAATCTAAATCTACTGTTTTGACTATATTTGTAAGTCTCAAGCAAGCTTTTGCTACTTCAATATTTTCAGACATTATATTTTTTATTCTTTTAGCCCCTCGAATATTTATATTTTCTATATTTTCTATATTTTTAAATAGTTCATCAAAGTGTCCATATTCTAAAAGTAGGGTTCTTGCAGCTTTTTTACCAATACCTGGAACTCCTGGTATATTATCAGAAGGGTCTCCTTCTAATGCTTTTATTTCTGCAACAAATTCTGGACCTAAACCGTCATATCTTTCCTTCACTTTTTCTGGATCATATATTCTAATATCTCCATAACCTGAATACATAAGAACTTTGGTTTTTTCATTTACTAGTTGCAATTGATCTGCATCACCAGTTAGGATTAGACATTCTGTTTCATTTTTATTTGCTATATGGCTTATAGTTCCCACTAAATCATCTGCTTCAAATCCATCTTTTTCAAAAACAGGAACCTCTAGAGATTTCAATAAATCTTTTGCAATTGGTATCTGCTTATGAAGATCAGGGTCAGTGGGTGGTCTTTGTGCTTTATATTCAGGGAAAATTTCATCTCTAAAAGTTGCCGCCTTTGTATCAAAACAAACTGCAACATGGGTTATATTATTTTCTCTAATTGATTTTGTTAATGTGTTAATAAATCCATATGCCCCTCGAGTATCAATCTTATTGGAAGTAAGTCTTTCAGGAATAGAGAACCATGCCCTGAAAACCATAGCATGTCCATCTACAATTAAAAGCTTTTCTTTTTTTATACTCATATTTAGATACTAATAATAATTTCTATATTTCTCAATGTACTGTTATTATCTTATGAGTTTTCTTCCCTTTTGAAAGGATTATTATTTTATCTGCCTTAAGGTCTTGAATTGATATTTCTTTATTTGAATCTTCAATTTTTTGACCATTCATTGAAATGCCACCTTGATTTATTAATCTTTTTGATTCAGCTAATGAATTACATAGGCCATAATCTACAGCTAATTGTTGGATAGTAATACCATTTTCTATTTTTTCTCGCTTTAATTCTGATGTTTTTTCAGAATTTCGATATAGATCTTCATAATCTTTATCTAATAGAATTTCCCAATTTCCTCTATTTAATCCTTCTGTTTGCCTAATGGCATCATTTAGTCCATTTTCTCCATGTACAATTTTTGTTATCTCTTTAGCTAGGTACATTTGAGCTTCTCTTTTATATGGAGATTCAAGGGTAGCTTTGTTTAATTCTTCAAAATCTTTGGGATTGATATCTGTAAATAATTTTATATACCCCATGACTTCTTCATCAGAAGAATTAAAAAAATATTGAAAAAGTTTATAGGGGATAGTTACTTCAGAGTCTAATGTGATTGCTCCATCAATACTTTTTCCAAATTTTTCTCCACTAGAAGTAGTTAATAAAGGGTAAGTAATTCCATGTGCTTTCTTTTTAGAGTTCATTTTTCTGATAAGATCAACACCTGCAATAATATTCCCCCATTGATCTGAGCCACCCATTTGGAATGTACAGTTATAATTTTCTAATAAATATAGAAAGTCATATGCTTGTAATAATTGATAGGAAAATTCTGTAAAGGAAATACCTTCATCTCTAGATAGTCGATTCTTTACAGAGTCTTTGCTCATCATATTATTTATATTAAAAAACTTACCTGTTTCTCTGAGGAACTCAATTAAATTTATTTCGTTAAGCCACTCAGCATTATTTATTATTTTTGCAGGGTTCTTTTTATTATTGAAATCTAAAAATTTTTCTAATTGTGTTTTTATACCCATTAAATTTTGCTGTATTTGGTCCATTGATAGTAATTTTCGTTCATCAGACCTGCCTGATGGGTCTCCTATCATACCGGTCCCTCCCCCAATTATTACAATAGGAGTATGACCATAGTTTTGTAACCGTTGAAGTCCTAAAATTGGAATTAAGTTTCCTATATGCAAGCTTTTAGCAGTGGGGTCAAACCCGTTGTAGCAAGTTATTTTTCCATTTATTAGTTCTTGATCTGCACCTGTTGTTAGGTCTTTTAATGATTCTCTCCACTTAAATTCTTCTATAACATTTTTAAATTTGTTAGCCATTACTTAGTATTTTCTTTATTTCTGTAATATCTTTTTTGATTTGGATTTTTAAATCCTCTAAAGAATTATATTTTATTTGGTTTCTTATTTTTTTTATAACGTTTACTTTTATTTCTTTACCATAAATATCTTTGTTAAAGTCTAATATATAAACTTCTATTTTTCTTGTGTCATCATTTTTAATCACAGGCCTAATTCCAATTGACAAAGCCCCAGGATATTGTTTATTTTCAATCTCAACAGTTGATACAAAAATTCCATCTCCTGGAACTTGTTGATTTTTCTTAACAAATAAATTTGCAGTTGGAAATCCTATTGTTCTTCCTAGCCTGTCTCCCTCTATAACCCTACCTGAAAAATAAAAATTTTCGCCTAGCATAGAATTTGCTTCTTCAATCTTTCCGCTATCAATCAATGATGAAATATTTGATGAGGATATAATTTTTTCATTATCTGAGGTCATGTCTATCTGATGAAAATCTATATTTAATTTTTTACACACAGTTTGTAATTTATTTCCATTTATTTGATCTTTACCTATTCTGGTATTTACACTTGTTATTAGTGACTTTAAATTTATTTTTTCTTTTAGTATTTTTAGAAATTCTTCCGAAGATAATACTTGTAATTTTTTGTCAAAATCTATTTCAATAATTTTTTCTATATTAGAGTCTTTGATTTTATTAGCTCTATTTTTAAATGGCAAAATATAAGGCTTAGATGATTTTATATTTATTATTTCTCTTGGTCTAATCTTAAAAACAAATACAACAGCTAAGGAATTATTATCTTTGGAAACTCTTATTAATTTATTAAATAATTTTTTATGCCCACTATGAACTCCATCAAAAGTACCTATGCATAAAGAAGTATTATTTTTTGAAATATCTTTAGATAATTTTTCAATTATTTCTGTAAAAGTATCACCCATTTACTTAAGAATATCGTAAGACTCCATAATTGTTTCTTCTGTTTTTTCCCATCCAACGCATTTATCTGTGATGGAAACTCCGTATTCTAAATCTTTAATATTGTCTCCTAATGACTGATTACCAGGATTTAAATTACTCTCTAACATTATTCCAATGATCTTATCATTTCCATCAATTTTTTGTTTTATAACCTCATTGAATACTATCGGTTGTCTGTTATGGTCTTTATTTGAATTACCATGTGAGCAATCAACTACAATATTTGGTTCAAGATTATTTTTTTTCAACATTTCTTGAGCATCTTTGATTGATTTAGAGTCATAGTTTGTACCTGATGTTCCACCTCTTAATATTATATGGTTTGCTTTATTCCCTTTAGTTATAACAACTGAAGTTTTACCTTCATTGTCTATACCTAAAAATGCATGCTCTCCGCTACATGCGATCATACCATCAATAGCTAGTTGAACAGAGCCCCCTGTCGCATTTTTAAAACCTATTGGCATAGATAATCCACTCGCCATTTGTCTATGTGTTTGACTTTCTGTTGTCCTTGCGCCTATTGCTCCCCAAGAAACTAAATCTCCAATATATTGAGGAGTAAATGGATCTAAAAATTCTGTTGCAGTAGGCAGTCCGATTTTTGTAACTTCAGATAAGAATTCTCTAGCTATTTCAATGCCCTTAGGAATGTTGAAAGTATCATTTAAGTCAGGATCATTTATTAGCCCTTTCCATCCAATAGTAGTTCTTGGTTTTTCAAAGTAAACTCTCATTACTATATAAATTTTATCCTTTACTTTATCTGCTAAAACTTTTAATTTTTTTGCATACTCAATTCCTGCAGCTGTGTCATGAATAGAACATGGGCCCATGAGTAGTAGCAATCTTTTATCTTTTCCTTCTAAAATATCTTCTATAACCTTTCTAGAGTCCTTAATTAATAGATTCTGTTCATCATTAGATGGATATTTATTAATATAAAAATCAGGAGAGGGTAGTTTTGATAAATCTTTTATATTTAAATTCGTTATTTCTGTCATTTTTTTATACCTTTTACTCATTATTTTTTAACAAAAAAAAGGCTCCTATTTAGAACCTTTTATCAATGATTTAATTTACACACTAAAAAAAGACTCTAGGTCTTAAAATAATAATATGTGTTAAAAAAAATATTCATTTTTGTTTTCTCTAACAACTAGTCTAACTTAAATTTTATAATTTTGCCTACTCATTTATTTAAGATCAGTTCTTAATATAGTTGCTTCGTTTAAATAAACATGCTTAATTTCATTCTGTTTTAGATTTGTATTCCAATGTATAAGTATCCTTATGCACTTACTTAAACCATTGGGATTATCTATTTCTTGCATATTTAGTAAAGGGACTGAATTTAGAGATAGAATTTCTCTTGCAGCGACAGCAGGAAATTCATTGTACACATCTGAAGTTGTAGTGAAAATTATTGATGCAATATTTTCAGTATCAATATTATTTTCATTAATTATTCTTTCCAATAATTCTGCAGTATGCTTAACTATTTCTTCTTTGGTATTTTCTAAAACAGTTGTTGCGCCTCTGACTCCTCTAACAATCATGTTCAATCCTTGTAAAAATTTAAATTAAGCTAGAAATAAACTTTCCAGCTACATCAACAATATTATCATCTTTTGATTCACGTATTTTATTTATAAGTGCAGACCCAATAATTGCTCCGTCTGCAAATTTTCCAATTTCAGAAACATCTGACTTGTTCGAAACTCCGAAACCTACAGCAACCGGAATTGAAGTATTTTTTTTCACCTGTTCAACTAAAACTTTAACCCTATCAAATACGACTTTTCTTTCACCAGTAACTCCTAATACAGATATACAATAGACATAACCTGATGCTAGGTTACATGCTTCTTCAATTACTGAACTAGAAGAATTGACTGAAAGTAAAGGTATATAAGATAAATCATATTTTTTTGAATGACTGATAATTGATTTTGACTCAAATACTGGTAAATCTGCAATTATTAGTCCATCTACTCCTGAGTCTTTTGCTTCCAGACAAAACTTTTCAGTATCATAAGCAATTACATTATTATAGTAACCCATAAGAACTACAGGTATTTTCAAACCTTTTTCTCTTGCTTTCTTCACAATATCTAAGCAAATTTTTGTATTTACTCCATTTCCCAAAGCCACCGTACTTGAATATTGAATAGTTAATCCTTCGGCTAGAGGGTCACTATTGGGCATTCCTACCTCAATTACACTTGAGCCTGATTTTTCCAGAGAAATTAATAAATTTATAAAATTTTCTATATTCGGATAGCCACAGGTTATGAAAGGTATGATTGCAGTTTTACTATTTGATTGAATTGCTTTTGAAATCAAAATTTGCTCCTTTGATATATTATAATGCCTGAGTTGTGATAAGGAGTGCAAAAAGATTATGTAATGAATGTATTATGATTGATCCGTAAACACTATTTGTCTTTATTCTAATAATTGATAAAGCAGCCCCAAGTATTGATGCAGGAACAATTGCGCTTGGACTTAAGTGTATTATTCCAAATAAAAAAGAATTTATAATTATTGCTACTGAAGTAGAATATTTCTGTCTAATTATCTTATAAACAAATCCTCTAAAAATGATTTCCTCAGATATAGGAGCTATTATACAAGCAAGAAAAAAAATCATTATGTAATTGTTATTTAATGCATCAACTATATCTTGGGTATAACTAGAATTTTTAAGTGCTTCTATGTTCAAATACTCTACTATTAATGCCCACAAAATAATTAGTGGCCATGCCCAAAAATAATATAAGAAATATTTTGATTTTTTTATATCAAATCTAATAAGCCCTAACCAATTAGAAGAATTTTGACCAAAGGTTTTACAAATTTGAAAAATTATATAAATACACCCTAAATCAATAATTAGTATTTGAATTATTAGATTATAGTTTTCAGAAATGAAAAGAAAATTAATTATTGCTAAAGCTAATATTACAAATAAGTAACTTCGAACCTTTTTAGCAGGGACTTTAGTTTTTTTTCTAAAAAAAACTAAAGAAAAATATGCTAAAAAAACAGATATATTAAGGATAAAAAAATTAAATATTTCCAATTTTTTTTCACTTAAAAGAGTATCTACTAAAAACTCAATATATTCGATAAAAAAAATTGTAAAAATTGAAATAGATGCGAAAAAATATAAATTAGAAAAGTATCTCTTTCTATTTATCTTGTCCACGATATATCACCAGAAATATAATTTTTATATTCAAAATGATTAAACTCTTTAATTGAATCTTCAATTGTTATTGAGTCACCATGGCCTGGAAGTATGACAGTATCTTTAGGAAGTATGTATAATTTATTTTTTATTGATTCATAAATTTTTTTAAAATTTTGAGAATCTATTGTTTTTCCTGGGCCACCTGGGAATAAAGTATCTCCACTGAATAAAAATTTATTATCATCAAAATTAGCAAAATAACATACAGATCCTTCTGTATGACCAGGGGTATAAATGATTTCTAGTTTTATATTTGAAAAATTTATTTCTTTTTGACTTCTTAATCTATCTATATTTCCAGAGTAATTAAGATATTTAGCATCAGCAAAACCAATTTTAATATCTACAAGCCCAATTCTTTCTGAAAGTAATTCTATACCCTCAATATGATCATAATGCCCATGAGTAATTAGAATTTTTATTTTTTCTAAATTTTGAGATTTATTAAGTCTATTTCTGGGGATTTTATTGATTAATTCCCTAGGATTATCTGGGACATCTACTATAAACGAGTCCTCAGTCAATTTTGAGCTTATTAAGTAAGAGTTGTTATTTAGAGTCCCCGAAATAAAATTTTCAATTTTTAATTCTTTATTCTCGAAGATTTTCATGAAGATTGAGGTTCAGGGTATCCTTTTTTGGTTTTAGGATTTTCACTTTTCTCTTTATCTTTAATTTTTGTATCAGGTGTTGGTATTTCTTTGATATCTAATTGTTTTCCTTCCATGAGAGCCCTAAATTGATCTGCATCTAAGGTTTCGTACTTTAATAAAGCATCAGCTAAGAGTTCTAATTCTTTTTTGTGTTTCTTTAGTATCTTATTTGCGTTATTTTTACCTTCTGTTAAAAGATTAGATATTTCTTTATCAATTTTAATTGCAGTTTCTTCTGAATAATCTTGCTCTTCATTTTGTTCTCTACCAAGGAAAACTGCTTGTTGTTTTTTACCGTATGTTCTTTGTGGCAAATCTGTTACCATCCCATATCTCATAACCATTTCTCTAGCTATTTTTGTTGCTTGTTCAAAGTCGTTAGATGCACCCGTTGTAAGAACTCCTTTATGGGTAATGAATTCTGCTTCTCTCCCGCCCATCATAGATGCAATCATTGCTTCTAGTTCAATCTTAGTCATTAATGATTGATCTTCTTGTTCATACCTAGTAAATCCACCTGCATGACCTCTAGATACTATAGTGATTTTCCCAACATTTTTCCCTTCAGGCATAAAGTGAGATACTACAGCATGTCCAGCTTCGTGATAAGCAACTAATTCTCTTTCATTTTCACTAATCACTTTAGATTTTCTAGCAGGTCCCATCGAAACTCGATCAATGGCTTCTGTAAGGTCTGCTAGGGTTATAGTTTTTGAATTTCTTCTAGCAGTAAGTAAGGCAGATTCATTAATTAGATTTGCAAGATCAGCACCAGAAAATCCAGGAGTTTGTTTCGCTATAGCTGACATATCTGCGTTTTTGTCTATAGGTTTTCCTTTTGCATGAACTGTAAGTATTTCTGTACGTCCATTTACATCTGGATTATCAATAGTAATCCTTCTGTCAAATCTTCCAGGTCTCAGAAGAGCAGGATCTAAAATATCAGGCCTATTAGTAGCTGCAACAACAATAACGTTATTATTTGTATCGAATCCATCCATCTCAACTAATATTTGGTTTAATGTTTGTTCTCTTTCGTCATGTCCACCACCTAATCCAGCGCCTCTATGTCTGCCAACAGCATCAATTTCATCAACAAAAATTATGCATGGAGAATGTCTTTTGGCTTGAGAAAATAAATCTCTTACTCTTGAAGCCCCAACTCCTACAAACATCTCAACAAATTCTGATCCAGATATTGAAAAGAACGGTACTCCTGCCTCTCCAGCTACTGCTCTAGCTATTAAGGTTTTTCCTGTACCAGGTGGACCTACAAGCAACACACCAGATGGGATTTTAGCACCAAGGGCTGTGAATCTTTCTGGAAATTTTAGGAATTCTACTACCTCTTCAAGCTCTTCTTTTGCTTCTGGTAGGCCTGCAACATCAAAAAAAGTTACATTTGCCTTTGATCCAACAAACATTTTAGCTTTGCTTTTTCCAAAGTTCATTGCGCTATTTCCAGAACCTTGAGCTTGCCTCATAATAAAAAATAGAAAACCAAACATCAAGATAAAGGGTAATAACCCGATAAGTATAGAAAATATTGTGCCTATTCCCCCGCCATTTTTCACTATAACTGAGTATGCTGAAGGATCTATATCAGAAGCTGACATTATTTCATATACGCTTGTTCCAGGTTCTTTGGTTGCCTTAAACACTTCACCATTTTTAGAATATGTTAATTTGTCTCCATTAACCTCTATGTTTATTGGATAAGCAGTTCCTTCTGCACTTCTAGATATTCTGACAAGGTGTCCAAGATCTTTTTCTTCTGAACTTTCAAAGGATCTTCCTAAGAACAAATAGAAGGCTCCGATCATAAGCAAACCTGCTATAACGTAGGTAATGCTATTATTGAGAAATTTTTTGTTCATTAATTATAAGTAAGTTTATTTATTATATATAATAAAATCCTATCACAAGAATAAAAATAAATTAATTATTTGTTTATAAATAAAATGATTATTCTTATCAAGATTTAGCTTCTTGTGATACTATAGATGAGTAGACTTTTTATAAAAAAATACATGAATACAGGAGTAAAAAATAGCTAAGGAATATAGGGTTAATGAGCGTATTAGAACTAGCTCAGTTAGATTGATTTCAGGTGAAGATCAATCCAACTCTAAAATTTTGAAAACAAGCGAAGCCATGCAAATGGCAATTGAAAATGGTCTAGATTTAGTTGAAGTGTCCCCGAATCAAGATCCTCCCGTATGTAGATTGCTTGATTATGGAAAGTTTAAGTACAATCTCTCAAAAAGAGATAAGAAAAATAAAAGTAAAACGACTCAAACACAAAGAGAAGTTAGGTTAAGGCCTGGGACTTCTAAAAATGATGTTGATCTGAAGATTAAAAAAGTTAGATCACTACTTGATGATGGATCAAAAGTTAGAGTTGCCGTTATGCTAAGAGGTAGAGAAGCAGCTCATCCTGATTTTGCAATGAAAGTATTGAGGTCAGTTGCTGAAGGGGTAAAAGATATGGCCAAGCTTGATAAAAGACCTTCAAATGAAGGGCGGACATTAAGTTTAGTTGTTTCTCCAGCTTTCCCAATTGGGACTATGAAAAATAAAGAAAAAGAGAATAAAGAATAAAATGCCAAAAATTAAAACTAACAAAGCTGCAAAAAAAAGGTTTCATGTAACTGGTTCGGGTAAATTAGTTAGGACCAAGGGACCAAAAAGTCATCTTAGAAGAAAAAAAGCTAAAAGAGTAAAAAGATTATTTGGTGGTAAAGTTGAGCTAGATTCAACTCGAATTTCAGATAAAATAAAAAATCTAATATAAGAATTTTGGAGAGAAATGTCTAGAGTAAAAGGTGGAATGACCACCAGAAGAAAACATAAATCTATACTTAAGCAGGTAAAGGGTCACAGAGCAGCCAGCAGAACTAGAATTCGTGCAGCTAAAGAATCTCTAACTCATGCACTGAATTATTCAACAAAGCATAGGCACCTAAAAAAAAGAACAATGAGAAGACTAGCTATAACTAGAATTAATGCCGCTGCTAGAGAAAATGGTATTTCATACTCAAAATTTATGAATCTCTTAACTCAAAAAAATATTCAGATTGACAGAAAATCATTAGCTGAATTAGCCGTAAGAGAACCTCAGGGCTTTGCATCGCTTGTAGAGCAAGTGAATTCCTAAATTTCTAAAAAATTAATTGAACTATCTATCATAATAAATCCAATTAGAAGAAATAGATAAATTAAAGAATACTTGTAAATAGATACAGCAGAAGTCCTGTCTTGAATTTTGAACAAGTAAAAAGCCTTGATTATTAAGATTATCCCCAAAATAATCGAACTAATAACATAAATCCATCCCAAGCTAGGAGAAATTGTTACTATCAGTATAGTTATGAATACAAGGAGAATACTGTAAAGTAAAATTTGCATTGAAGCATTTTTTACTCCTTTTACAACTGGTAACATAGGGATATTCACTTTTGCATAGTCATCTTTTATCATGATTGCTAATGCCCAGAAATGAGGAGGTGTCCAAAAGAAAATAATTAAAAACAGATAAATGGATTCTAGGGTTAAATTATTATTTATTGCAGCATATCCTACTAGTGGGGGAAAAGCTCCGGCTGCCCCTCCAATAACTATATTTTGAATAGTTCTCCTTTTTAAATAAAGTGTGTAAATGAAAACATAAAAAAAACCTCCCGAAAAAGCTAAAATAGCTGCAAGGAAATTATTGAGAAAAAATAAAGAAATAAAAGAAATAATTGATAAAGCTATTGAAAACCCCAAAGCTTTTTTATGTGAAATAGATCCATCAGCAATTGGCCTATTTTTGGTTCTACCCATATCACGATCTATATCTGTTTCAAAGTACATATTTAGAGTTGCAGCAGCACCAGAAGCACAATATCCTCCTATGAATAGGCCTAGACACTCCAATAAACTTGGAACGCCTTGTTTGGCTAAAAAAGCCCCTCCAAAACTTGTAAATATAAGTAAAGTTAAAACTCTAGGTTTGGTCAAAAGAAAATAATTATTTATAGTTGAGATCATAAAACTATGCTTAGTGATTTTTAGTCTTTGTGATCATTATAATAGAAACGCTAACCATCCATACTATAGTTGCTAGACCTAAGTGAACAGACCTTGACCAAACTGAAAATTCTGAAATTGGTATAGATGCACCTATTAGAGTTTGTAAAACTCCAACTGACAATAATAAATACCCCGATCTAACTAAAGTTGTACTGTATTTAGATTTTATTAGTACATAAGATAATCTTGCTATATGGAGCAATAATCCAATAGAAATAATTCTATGGATCATATGAATCCACTGATTTGTATATCTAGGGATAAGGTAATCGTCACATAGAGGCCATCTGTAACAAACCGCTCCCGCTCCCTGCCATACAGCATATGCCCCAGATAGTAATGAAGCAATTGCTAAAAATGCTGTAATTATTGATAAGGTTTTTATTTTTTTATTTGTATCAACTTTTGAAATATTAATAGAAATAAATGATGCCACCATTAATGCTGCAATTGTTTGCGCACCAGCTAAATGCACTGTTCTTATAGCAGGATTTAGTTCAGACAAAACAACTGCCCCTCCAATACCTCCAACTATGATAATTAAGATTAGAATAACTGTGTATGTTTTTACTGTATAGTTAAATTTTCTGTAAACAAGGTATGAAAAGATTACTAGCATTATTGAAACTATTCCGAATAACACTCCTGATGTTCGATGACTCCATTCTATAATTGCATGAATATCGTTTGGAGGGATCCAAGAACCAAAGCATGTAGGCCAATCTGGACAACCATCTCCTGAATCAGTTACTCTTGTGAATGCTCCGCATGTAGGTTGGAAAAAAGAAAAGAATATACCTAGTAAAGCAAAAGTAAGTAAAAATTTTTTATTAGTAAATTTTTTTTTCTCCATATATTAATTAGACTAAATTAATTTAAATTAATATATATTTAAAATGCTCTTCTAAAAAAATAATTAATCAAAATGGCAATATTAGGTATAGAAACATCTTGTGATGAAACTGCTTGTGGGATAATTGATCTTAATGGGAATATATTAAGTAATGTAGTCGCTTCTCAAATCGAAACACACGCTCCTTATGGAGGAATTATTCCAGAATTGGCTTCAAGGGCACACATCATAAATATTCATAAAGTTGTAAGCGAAGCCATTAAAATTTCAAATCTTTCTTTAAATGATATTTCTGCTATTGCGGTGACTAACGGACCTGGATTAGCAGGTTCGCTATTAGTAGGCTTGAATTTTGCTAAAGGTTTATCTTCATCTCTAAATATACCGCTAATTGGAGTAAATCATTTAGAAGGACATATCTCAGCATGTTTTATTGAGGAGAATAAATTTAATTTGGATAAAAATGAGATCTTCCCTTGTATATCATTATTGATTTCAGGTGGTCATACAGAATTAATATTAATGAATGACTACGATTCTTATAAATTATTAGGTCAAACTAGAGATGATGCAGTGGGAGAAGCATTTGATAAAGTTTCTCGAATATTGGGATTGGGTTATCCTGGAGGTCCAGTCATTGAAAAATGGGCTAAATTAGCAAGAAATAAAAATTATGAATTGCCAAGGGCTTGGTTAAAAAAAGATGAAGAATTTAGCTTTAGTGGTTTAAAGACAGCTTCAAAAAATTTAGCTTATGAAAAAATTTATGATAATAAAAAACTTAACCAAAAAGAAATAAAAAATGAAATGTCTGAATTAGCTTATGCTTTTCAAGTTGCTGTTTCAGAAGTATTGATAACTAAATCAATTCGTGTAGCTGAAAAATATAATTGTAAAAATATTTTAGTATCTGGTGGGGTTGCCGCTAACGGGTTTATAAGAGAAAAATTTGAAAAAAAATCTATAAAATCTATTTTCCCTGAAAGAAAACATTGCACGGATAATGGCCTCATGATTGCTTGCAGGGGATTGGTTGATTTTAAAAAAAATAAAATTATTCCGTCGAATGAAATATTAGTTAATCCTCAACTAAATGTTAATTAGAATTATAGCTGTTCATTCTCTCCAATAATGTTTTCTTGAATTCTAAAATTTTATGGTTATCTAAACTAGAAAATTCTAGAAAAATATCTATTCTAGCCGTCTTAATAGTAAATTTTCTGTGAAGTGACATTAAGAAATAGCTAATAAAAAAAATCACGGCTCCAATTAGACTCAAAATAGAAATTATAGTAGAAAATATGCTTTCTTCTAATAAATACCAAGAGATTATTGAAGTGAAAAAACCTAATGCTGCCCATATCAATTTTGAATATTGATCATTAATATTTTCAACAGATATTGAGGTTATCTTATTTATTACTATATCTTTGATAGATTCATCATCTTTAAATCTTAGATAGTCTCCATGAATTGCAAGTTCTTTATCTCCAGATTTTATGAATGAAGTTTTTTTCATAATTATTTTTGACCCTCAGAAATAAATTTTCTACCACTATCTATCATCAATTCTTGAATTGATAAAGTTCTCATTATGTCATCTTGAACTATTTTATTATTTTTTCTTGCTTTGGACTCTATTTCTGATGTAAGTTGCTGTCTTTTAGGATTATCAGGCTCACCTGGTATTCCCATTGAAGCTGCCAAATCATTTGGGCCTCCAGTAATACCTGTCAAACCTTCAACGCTTAAGATTTCTTCTAAATTGTCCCATCCAGGGACTGACTCTATTTGAGCAATTACAAGCATGTTTTTATTTGTCCATTTAGCAAATTCTAACTTACCTCCGTATTCAGAAATTTTTTGATCATCATTAAATTCAGTTCCTCTTCCTCCACCCCAAGATCTTTTTCCAAAAGTTGGAAATAAACAAGCATCAGCAAAATCTTGAGCTTCTTTTTTTGATTCAACATGAGGGCCTACAATTCCTTGAATTCCTCTGTCTAAATATAAGTTGATCCAGTAGGGACTTTTATCAGGAACCCTTGCAGTTACGCTCATTCCGTAACCGTTTGCAACTCTACATATATCGTCTAGTGATTCGGGTGAAAATAGTCCATGTTCTCCATCACAATTAATTGCATCGAAACCTGCGTGCGCAGCAAGTTCTACTAGATTTAGTGATGGATATGTAAGTCCAAAAACATTTGCTTTTTTACCCTCTCTGTTTTTTTTCATTATTGTATTTTCAATCATAGTAATCTCCTCATATAGTTTTGTTCGCTCCTCCTCTAGCATTTGTATTCACAAATGGAGGATGCTTTTGTATTTCTTTCTCATTTATTTCAAGCCCTAATCCTGGCTTATCAGATAGTGTAACATATCCATCTTTTTGACGAGGAAATCCTTCAAAAAACTTGAAATATTGTGGAGAATAAAATTCTGCATGGTACTCCATTATTTCAAAATTTGGGATATTTTTACAAAGATGCATTTCTGCAATTGCTCCAACTGGGGAACATGTATTGTGAGGAGCTATGGTTATATGTTTTGCTTCTGCCATATTAGAAATTTTTTTCAATTCTGTTAAGCCTCCCGCATTAGCAATATCGGGTTGAAGCACATCTGCGGCATTTTTATCAATAATTTCTCCAAAAGGAAATTTTGTATATAACCTTTCTCCTGTTGCAATTGATATATTAGTATATTTTTTGAGATTAACTAGTTCAGAAATATTTTCTTCAGAAACTGGTTCTTCAAAAAACAATGGATCATATTTTTTTATCATTTCAGCAATCTTTACTGCATTCATTACATTAAACTTTGCATGACCTTCAATCAGGATTTCAATATTTTGCCCAACCGCTTTTCTAACTTCTTTTATTCTATTTTCGCTAAGAAAAAATTCTTCTTTTGAAAGTTTATAAAAATTTTTTTGGCCAAAAGGATCAAACTTAATTGCTTTATAACCCATACCAATTACCTTTTCAGCCTCTTCTGCATTTAGCTTTGGTGTTCCAGGATTTGTATACCATCCATTAGCATAAACCATGATTTTTTCTCTAAGCGATCCACCCAATAGCTTATAGATAGGTTGATTTAATATTTTCCCCTTAAGGTCCCATAGTGCTATATCTAAACCTGAAATAGCAGTTGTGGAAATTCTCCCACCTCTTTGCATAGAGTTGTTATATGCATTCAACCAAATTGACTCATTATCTAGAGGGTCCTCTCCTTTGTAATACTTTTCAAAAAGGTACTTTATTTCATCAATTATTCTGTCATCATCTCCCAAATAACTAGCATCTCCTATTCCAAATAACTCAGAGTTTTTGCAGTAAATAATAGGAATAAGCCAATTTCTAGATGCATTGTGATGCTCTGCAGAAAATTGCCTAAATTCTAGTCTATATATTTCATTCATAACGTACTATAAATCCTTTAATTTTTTAGTATAAATTTTATATAAAAAAAAATCTATTTTTTGTTGACATATCCGCATATTATATATACTCTACGTAGAACTCGCAGATATAACTGCGGAATATTGAACTTTTAATATTAAGGTAATAATAAATTAGCCGATTGTATGTTTTACTAAGCGGAGAGTTTAGAGAGAGCCTTCTATTATAATTTCATCTCCGTCACTTATATTAGCGAAAAAATAAACAAGTCCACTGGATTTCTGGTGGATATGTGTTGGAGGAAAATTTTATGAGTATAAATATACTACGTAAATCTGGTATGCTAGCAGGATTGCTGGTTGCTTCAATGCTAATGGTTCTAGTTGTTGCCTGTGGCGGAGACGATGCTGAAACATCATCATCATCTTCATCATCAGCTGCACCAGCTGCACCTGCTGCACCAAAAGCGCCTGCTGCTCCTCAAGCAGCTGCCAAACCTGAAGCTCCTAAAGCTGCTGCTCCTGCTGCCAAAGCAGAGAGTAAAGCAACTAAAGCTGCAAGTGCTTCAAAATCTTCGACTTCTGCTCCAAGTGGCCCTAGTGGGAAACTAATAAGAGCTCACCATGAAGTAAATCCAGTTTTTGGAACTCCATGGTCAGGTCCTTATAAGTGGTCTGCTGCTGACTTGATAGGTATCGGAGAACACCTTTTCTATTTTGATAAAGGTAATGCTATGACTCCACAGATGGCAAAATCTTGGACAATAGACCCTGCAGGAACTAAAGTTACAATCGAGCTTAATGCTGGAATGAAATGGCAGTCTCCTAAAGGTTCAGAAGATATTGACTTTGGATTTGTTACTGCTGAAGACAGAGTAAGATGGTTTAACACAGTTAACGGAACTGTAAACCCAGATAGCTCATACCCAGATTCTGGGGACGTTGGTGCTATTTTCACAAAAGCTTCCGTTGTTGACGACTTAACATTTGAAGTTGGATTGGTAAGTCCAGTATTTTTCTGTTTACCTTTATCTGAGTTCGGTTGTTTAGGTGCTGCTCCTGTACAAGGTGCTGTTCACCACGTTGACATGATGGGTGCTGACTGGGCTTCAAAGAATGCTGTAATGACTGGACCTTATGCACACGGTGAGTGTACTGCAGGTGACAGATGTTCAGTATATGCTGTTGAAGATCACTGGAGAGCAACTCCACAAGTAGCTGAAATTGAAGTAATTCAAGTTCCTGAGTCACAAACTCAGGTTGCTATGTTAAAGTCTGGTGAAGTAGACATGGCTGTAGTTGACTATAAACTACTTGCTGATGTTGTTTCTGGATCTGATGACCTTAGATTCCTAGAGACTATGCCAGGTGGATATGTTGGACAATCAATCATTTTCCCAGGTAACCTTTGGGAAGAAACTCATGCAAGAACTGGTGAAGCATTGAACCCTTGGGATTCTCCTGCTTACGATAAAGATGTTGCATGGATTGGTGACCCATGGCAAGAAGATTCATACCACGAAGGTGGAACAGACTCATCTGTTGTAAGATACACAGATACTGACAACCCTGCAGGTATGACTGATATGGAACAAGCAAGACTAGTAAGACTTGCTCTTTCTACAGCTCTAGATAGAAATGGTATTAATGATTCTCTATTAAATGGAATCGGAACACCAATCTACTCAGAGTACATGGGACCAGAATATCCTGGTTGGGATCCTAAGAGAGACACTGGAGTTTGGGATGCCGCAGGAACAAAAACTTCTGCAACAGGTGGAGTAATTTATGAGCTTCCTGATGGTGACATCGAAGCTGCTGGTGCTCTACTTGATCAAGCTGGTTACCCAGCAGATGCTGATGGTAACAGGGCTATTGATGGTCTTGTACTACAAGCATACGCAGCTGAAGCAGGTCCTGTTGGACTTGAAGTAGCTGATACTGTTATGAGTGACTGGGCTAGACTAGGAATTGAAATTTCTGGATTAGTAGAAGACTATGGTGGAGTTATTTCACCTAGAATGAAAAGAAGAGAACAGTATCTTCCAGTATTGAAGAACTGTGATGTTCACTCAAACGTTTGGCCTGAAGACTGGCCAATTCCACCAGTTGACACTTCAAGAACACGTCCTTCATGGGGTTGTGGATTTGAATCTAAAGCTGGTGCTGAAAGTGTAGCTAATGTTCTTATGGAACAAGATGCTGAAAAGAGAAAAGCAATGCACAAAGATATTGTAGATTACAGTATGTACTGGCTACAATACGCTGGTGTTTACCAAGTACCTAAGGGTATCGTAGTAAACGACAGAATTAAGTCATGGAATGCTCCTCAGCAACACTATGCTAACGTTTCAAATAACCCAGAATTAATAGTTCTAAACGACTAATAATTTTGAATAATTGATTAAAAGTTCAATTAACTCAAAAAAGTGGGAAGAAAACTTTATTTCTTCCCACTTTTTTTGTACTATCAAAACAACTATTTAAAAAAGTAATTTATATATATATATTTTAGAGAAGAGAGTTTACTATGCTCAGGTTTTTAGCAGGAAGATTATTTTCCTCGTTTTTGTCTATAATTGGTGCTACTTTAGCAGTATTTACTTTAACCAATTTCCATAATGATCCAAGATTACTTTTTGTGCCTGATAGTGGTAATGGAATTACTCAGGAACAGTGGGATAAACTTGGTGAAAGACTTGGTATGAATAAGCCCTTTCATGAGAGGTATATCGATTGGATAGGAAGAACCCTTAGGGGTGATTTAGGGATTTCATTGGCGAGGCAAATGGCTGTCACTGATATAGTAATGGCTAAAATTCCAGCAACCTTAGAATTAGCGCTAGGAGGTTGGATATTTGCTATCGCACTGGGAATACCCACGGGAGTGGTAGCTGCCGTGTTTAGAGGTTCCTTTTGGGACTATTTAGCCAGAGGAGCTGCACTTGTAGGACAAGCTGCGCCTCCTTTTGTTACAGGTCTAGTCTTGATCTATATTTTTAATCAATGGATTACACCTGGAGGAGAACCCCTATTGCCTGCAGGAGGTAGGAAGCCTGAATTTGATGTAAAAGACTATGTTCTCCCATGTATTGCATTAGGTTGGGGGGCTGCTGCGGCTCTTATGAGATTGACTAGATCTTCTATGTTAGAAATACTAGACTCTGAATATATTAGATTAGCTAGAGCAAAGGGTGTGAATTTCACTACAGTTATTTTTAAGCATGCTTTGAGAAATGCATTAATTGCACCTGTAACGAGTGCGCTATTGATTTTCTCAGGATGGTTAAATGGAGCTTTAGTAGTCGAGATAATTTTTTCATGGCCGGGTATTGGTTACGATGCGCTTTATAGAGCTGTAAATGATAATGACTTCCCATTACTTTTGGGAACAGTATTTGTATTTATTTTGATTTATTTGATATTTGCCACAATTGCTGATATCGCTTACACAATAATTGACCCAAGGGTTCGATTGAATTAGCAAGGAGAAATTTCCAATGACAACTGAGACATCTAGTTCACAATTTAACCTATTAAAATATTGGCTTATTATTTGGTCTTTTTTTAGAAGATATCCTGTATTTCCAGCAGTAATTCTTATAGTTCTTGTTATAGCTGCTATTATAGGCCCAACAGTAGCTCCTTATGAAAGAGATATTGGGGATGTTAGAGCAAGGCATAATCTTCCTGGAATTGTGGATATAAAATTTCCAACAAAACCTAAAGGCGGGATTGATCTTACTAACTCAGATATATCAGCAGGATCAACTTTTATGACTACTTATGAATTACCAACTGATAATGTGATATTTGATATTGATGGTGATGGATCATTTAATAATAATATTTCATGGAATGAAGATTCTCCAAATACACCAGAGATCTTATTCAGTAATATTACTCAAGAAGGATCAATGTTGAGTTTTGAAATTATCACAAATGAAGATATTATCGAAGGGCAGAATGACAATATAATTTTAGATGTACAAGTTATAAGAACTGATACTAAATTATTAGACTTTTGGCCTGATGGGTATCATTTTATGGGTAATGATCATGTTGGAAGAGATGTATTTAGCAGACTACTTCATGGAGCTCAAATATCTATGATGGTGGTTGGAATATCTTTAGTTGCAGGAATGACCATTGGTGTTGCATTGGGATTGATTGCTGGTTATACCGCTACAAGATATGAGCCTAATATTGGTTTTAATTATACCTATAAAGGGAAAAAAAGAAGATTTTCTATTCTAGCTCCTTGGCTTGTTGATGAGTTTATAACAAGGTTCGTAGATATATGGTATGCGTTACCTTTCCTTATGGTTGCACTAGTTGTGACATTGATTTTTGGACGAGGATTGACAGTATTGATGGGTGTTCTTGCATTGATAGCTTGGAGTGGATTTGTAAGGGTTATTAGAGCGCAAACGCTTATTATAAGAGAGCTAGATTTTGTAGCTAGTGCAAAAATAAATGGAGCTACGCCTTTTAGAATTATGTATAAGCATATTTTTCCAGGAGTTTTGAACACTGCTGTAGTTGTAGCAACTTTGAATACGAGTGGATTAATTCTGGCTGAATCTGTACTAAGTTTCGTTGGAGCTGGAATTCAACCTCCAACTCCTGCATGGGGTGTTATGACTAATGAAGGTAGGGACTACCTAGCGATAGCCCCTCACCAAGTTATGGTTCCTGGTGGAGCTATATTTTTAGTAGTGTTGGCATTGAATTTCTTAGGAGATTGGTTAAGAGACAGATTAGATCCAAGATTAAGGCAAGTTGATTAAGAGGTTCTTATGAAAAAACTATTATTAATAATTTCATTAGCAGTAATATTTGGATGTGGAGGAGAAAATCTTTCTTTTACAAATATTGTTCAAACGCAAACTGCTGAAAATATGCTGGGTAATGCAACGGCAACTGCAATCGCAGAAGTTACTGAATGTACAGCTGAACAAGGTATAGTTTATTCTTCTTTATCTGAAACTGAAAAAGCAAGTTGGGTTACTGAATGTGAAAGTTCATTTACTGCAGCCGCGCAGGCTGTTGGAAAAGATGCAGCCGCAAGTGCTGAAAAGGTAGCAATGTCATTAACTGCTACAGCTGAAGCAGGTGGAGAAGCTGCTTGTATTGGTTCTACATGTGAACAAGAAGAAGAAGCGATAGAAATTGATATGCCTGAAGGTCCTGTTTTAGAAGGAATTATTGAAATAAACATAGGTCAAGGTGGGGTAATGGACCCTCAAACTGTAAAAGTAAAGTCAGGATCAACTGTAAGTTGGCTGAATCCTAAAGGTGCTGCGAGCTCATCTACATCTGATGATGGACAAGAAGATATGTGGGATTCAGGGGCATTCAATAAAGGACCATTTGATAAGAATCCTGAAGACTGGACATATTCAAGAGAATTTGCTGTTGGGGGATGTTTTCAGTATAGATCTCTATATAGTGGAGATGCTGACACGGGTAACTTTGGTGTTGTTTGTGTTGTAGAATAAATATTTATCCTCCGCCAACAGGTCTTACTATTTCTATTTTATCTCCTTCATAAATAACAGTTTTGTTATATTCATTTTTGTGAATAATTTTCATATTAATTGCGACTGCAATCATTTTATTATCTAATCCTTGAGACGAAATAAATTCTTTTACTGATAAATCTTTTTTTACCTCAGTCTCTTTACCGTTAAGATAAATTTTATTCATAGTATGATTTCAGTTTCATAATTAAATTTTTTAGATTTGATGAGTTTGCTAATTCACTTATCATTGCAACTCCATCTGCTCCAGACTTCACAATAGAAGAAATATTTTGAGAATCTATTCCGCCAATTGCTATAACTGGTTTCTTTGATATTTTAACTAAATCCTTAAAATTCTCAATACCTAAAGTCTTACCATTAGGATGAGAATTAGAAGGAAAAACGGTTCCTACTACAAACGCATTTATATCTTTGTCATTATTATTTTTTAAGATTTCATTTTTTGAATGTATTGATTTTGAAATCCAATTTGCACCACTAATTTTTTTTGCACTAGATCCATCTAGTTTTGAACTAGAAGTCATATGAAAACCGTATGCTGAAATTATTTTTGATGATTTGTAGTCTGAATTAATTATTAATTTAGTATTACTTTTATAGATTATTTCATTTATTTTTTGAGTAAGAATAGTTTTAGAATTTTGATCTAGATTTTTTAATCTTATTTGTATATATTCAATACCAAATAATGATGAATTTTTAATATTTTCTAAAAATAATTTTTGATTGCTAAATTTATCAATGTCAGTAACATAAATTATCATTAACTATTTACTATATTGTCCTTAGGGCTACTTGCATTTGCTTGTTCGGATTTAGGAATCCTTCCTGAAAGATAAGCATGTCTTCCAGCTTGAACTCCTAGCTTAAATCCTTTAGCCATCATTTTAGGATCTTTTGCTCCTGCAATTGCTGTATTTACTAAAACGGCATCTGCTCCACATTCCATAACCAAAGATGCTTCAGAAGGGACACCTAACCCTGCGTCAACAACAACAGGAATAGTTGATTGTTCTATGATAATTTGTATTTCTTCCAATGCTTGAACTCCTCTTCCTGATCCAATTGGGGATCCAAGAGGCATTACAGTTGCGCAGCCTATATCTTCTAATCTTTTAGCTAATACAGGATCTGGAGAAATATAAGGAAGCACTATAAAATCTTCTTTTACTAGTTTTTCACATGCCTCTAAAGTTCCTATGGGATCTGGAAGTAGATATTTTGTATCAGGAATAACTTCTACTTTTATCCAATTTGATTGAGTTACTTCCCTAGCGAGCATGGCTGTATAAACAGCTTCCTCTGCAGTTTTGCTGCCCGCAGTATTCGGTAATATATTATATTTATTCCAATCAATTACATCGAGTAAATTTTTTTCTTTAGGATTATCAAAATTTATCCTTCTTATTGCTACTGTTATCATCTCAGTTTCAGAAGCTATTATTGAATCCTGCAGATCTTTTGAAGACCTATGTTTACCTGTCCCTGTAATCAATCGAGATTTGAAGCTTTTTCCTGCTATTACTAAATTATCCATATTATAATTATTTTAATCATAAAATAATTATATTGTAACTAGAAACCTTATTATTATATTTTTTTGGAAAAATTTTGAATATACCTATAAACAAAAAACTTAGAACCCCTGAAATATTAGCTGCGTTATTTGATCTTGATGGAACTCTTTTGGATTCAAATGAAGAAATCCCTAATAATATTCTTAATAAAATCATATTAATTTCAAAGATAATTCCAGTATCTATTATTTCCGGAAGAATTTTTTCATCAGTTTTAGAATACGCTGAGCTATTACAACTTACATCACCTCAGATTTCAGATAACGGAGCCATAATATTTGATCCTTTACAAAATAATAAAATAATTTTTAGTAAATCATTAGACAAGAATATATCTCAAAATGTTTTTGAAATACTGGATAAGAATAATTTTGAATATTTTGCTAGTGCTGATGGTAAAACAATGACTCATAAAATGAAAAATAAAAATACTCAAAGTGTTAATATAATTACTTGTTTTTATAAGGATGTGAAAAAATATTTAAATGATAAAACAATTATTGATAAGTCAAAAACTAGCCTCATTCACTCTTCTGGAAGTATGGGAGAAGAATATATAAGTTTTATGCCCAAAAATATACACAAAGGAATTGCTGTAAATGAATATTCACGCATATTACAAATTGATAAATCAAAAATTTTTGCAATAGGTGACGGTATGAATGATATAGAAATGTTAAAGGAATCAGGTGTTTCTGTTGCCATGGGAAATTCTGTTCAGGAAGTTTTTAAAGTCTCAAAATATTCTACTAAAAAATATATAGAAAATGGAACAGAAGAAGTTTTAGATTGGATACTAAAAGGTATAAGCTCTTAGTTTCTTAAGGCTTTATATCCTGCTTTTAGTACATTTCTCCAGATTTTCATCTCATTAGATACATTTTCAATCAATTTTTTATTACTCATATCGATTTCACGAAATTTTCTGATTCTATTTCTTATTAATTTTCTTTTGCTTATATAGTTTAAGCTTGAGAGTTCATTGATAATATTTATTTTTATTATCCTAGACATGTCTTCAGGGCCTTTACTTGCACCTAATGGAGGTTCTTGTATTATTTTATTTATAAGTCCTATTTCAAGGCATTCTTTAGCGTTCAATTGAATATTTTTCAGCTTTTCTTTTTCTGTATTAGTATAAAATATTGAATTTTCAAGCATTAAGACTCTGTCTGATATGAAATACGGCAATGAACCTTCAGTTGTAGTTTCTCCTATAATAATTGAAATTAATAACTGCTCATGATTTGACAAATTCATAATACATTTTGATAGGTTATTTGCAATTCCTGAAATCTCGTTTTCAAATGTAGTGTCTATACCTTTATTATCTACCAGAAAAATTATAGGTAATTCAAATTTTTTAGATAGTTCAATTCCTTTAAATATTTTTTTTAAATCTTCATTATTAATTTTTCCATTATTTGATTTATTTAACCTTTGAAAATTTTGAGAAATTATAATTGTCGATTGAGATCCAATTTTACCCAATCCTAGAATAGAAATGTTTTTTTCATTATTTTTTTCTATTTCAACAAAATCTTCAAATACTGATTTTATATAATCACGACCAGTTGGACGACCTTTATCAATCTTAATATTTTTCCCTAATGAAGAAAAAGATATATTTGGTAATTCAAGATCAATTTTTTTAGGGATTCTATCTTTAGATATAATTAACTCAAATAATGTAGAAATTTCTTTTCTTAGTTTATTTCTAGGTACAATTTTATCTATTAGTCCTTTTGAGAAAAAATTTTCTGAAGATATATTGATTTTTTCAGTATTTTTTGAAAACTTATTTATTTCGTTTAATGTAAACATTCCCAATATTGCTCCAGGTTCAGCAAATTTAATGTCAGCTACGGATGCGAAAGAGCTGTAAACTTGTCCACCTGATGGATTTGTAAATAGAGTTATGTGTGGTAAATTTTTATCCCTTAATTGATTTGTAGCATTAATAGTCTTAATCATTTGAATTAATGAGAAAGCCCCTTCTTGAACTCTTCTCCCTCCACTTGAAATGATTGAAAAAACAGGTAAGGAATTTTTTTTAGCGTAACTAAAGGCTTTTGAAATTTTTTCACCTACAATGATTCCCATAGAGCCTCCAAGAAATCCAAAATCTAGTAATATTATTACAGTTTTTAATCCACCTATGCTAGCAGTTCCAGTTATTGCAGCTTCTTCTAAGCCTGTTCTTTCTCTTGAGTTTTTAACATTTTTTTTATATTTTGGGTTTATTTTTAATTGAGTTGGTTTTTTTACTGTAATATTTTTGTTAAATTCTACAAAAGAATTCTGATCTACTATTACTTCTAATCGTTTATTAAAATCTATAGAATAATGAAAATCACAGTATGGGCAAATCCCATAATTTATATAAAAATCAGAATTATTGATAGTTTCTTGACAATTCAAGCATTCTATTAATTCATCTCCCAAGCCTATATAATTTTCTTCAAATCTACTCATCCAATTAAAACTTTCCTTGGTTTCCCTGCTTCTCCTGGCCCAACTATTCCATTTTCTTCTAATTCATCCATCAGTCTTGCAGCTCTAGGATATCCAATCCTTAATCTTCTTTGTAATAATGAGGTTGATAATGTATTGCTCTGAGAACTCAAATCTAAAGCTTGGTCATAAAGTGTATCTCCAGATATCTGTGTACTTGATACATTGTCTTCTTCAGGGATTTCAAGCATTTCTAGTGAGTATTTTTCAAAATACGGATCCCATTGATTAGTTAAATTTTCAATATCATTTTCTGTTAGAAAAACGCCTTGAACTCTACTCATTTGAGCATTATCTATTGGGCTAAATAACATATCTCCTTTACCAATTAGTTTTTCAGCTCCAACACTATCAAGTACGGTTCTTGAATCTATCTGTGACATAACTGCAAAAGATACTCTACTAGGGAAATTAGCCTTAATCAAACCAGTAACAACATCTACTGAAGGCCGTTGAGTTGCTACTACTAGGTGTATTCCAGTAGCTCTTCCTAACTGTGCAAGTCGAACTATTAGTCTTTCTATCTCACTACCTGCTTGAAGCATCAAGTCTGCTAATTCATCTATAACTACTAAAACATTCCACATTTTATGTGAATTTTTCATTTTATTATTAAAGTCTGAAATGTTCTTAACTCCCACTTTTTCTAATATCTTAAATCTTGTCATCATTTCCTCAACTGTTGCAGCGAGTACAGATACTGCTTTATCAGTGTCTACAATTACATCTTCAGTATATAAGTGAGGAATTTTGGCATAAGGAGTAAGCTCTACACGCTTAGGATCAATCAAAATCATACGAACATCATCAGGTTTTTTGGTAGCAATTAAACCTGCTATGATTGAATTAATAAAAACTGATTTACCTGAACCCGTAGATCCTGCAACTAATAAATGAGGCATTTTTGATAAATCTATAACTTTTGGTATTCCGTCCATACCTTGGCCCAATGGTGCAGGTAAATTATATTTATCTGAGTTCTTATTTAGTTTTTGATTTTCTAAAACCTCTTTGAAGTCTACTGTATTAGGAGAAAGATTAGGGATTTCTATTCCCATTGTATTTTGTAAACCATCAATTACAGCTTCAAATCTTATATTGGGCGATCCCAAAGCTAATGCTAGATCTTTCTCTCTTCTTAGGACTTGTTCAACTTTTACTCTTTTTTTCTCATTTCCATCTAACCAGCCAGGTTTTAATTGGTACATAGTAACTGATGGTCCTGATGTATGTTTTTCAATTGATGTATTTACACCATGAGCTGATAGTGTATTTATGATTATTTTTTTTGTATCTTCAATCTCATTTTTACTGAGTTCTTTTTTTTCAGATACCATCAAATTTGCGGTGGTGATTCTAGGCCACCTAAAATTTTGTATCTTAAATTTATCGATTTGTTTATCATCATTCCCTTCATCAAAAGAAATAGTTTTATTTAATTCAAATTCTTTCTCATTTTCAACAATTTTTTCCTTAATGATTTTTTCTTTATTTTCTAATTGCCTAGTATTTTTTAAGTCAGGTGTCTGATTCTTAATAATTGATTTGGCTTCATGTGATTTCTCTTGAATTTCATTACTTTTTGTAATTTGATTTGTACTAGAAATATTTTTTTTAATTTTTATATTTTTTATCATATTAATAATAATTTTGGAGAGGTTTTTTGTTAAATAAAATATGCTGTTTTTAAACCACTCAGGTTTATAGATAAGAAAAATTAAAATTATTGGTATTAAAATTCTTATAAATAAATCAAAATAATTTAGAAAATTTGCACTATAACTACTCCAATATGAGGGCCATTTTGCTAAAAATTCTCCCGACTTGCCTGAAATAGAATAATCAAATGAAAATCTGGAACTTGAGACATAATTTATAGAACCAAAAGAAATAAACATTGAAAAATTAACTAACAAAATAGATATGATTGATTTGTATGATAAAAATTCTATTGAATTTATTATTGAATATCGAAGATAAACTATCAGTGAAGTTAGAAAAAAAGAAATTAAAATTGGAGCTATTCCGAAATTTTGCCTTACTTGATTAATCAATATTGGAGCTGCAAGGATCATACTGAACAAAAGGAGATATAAAAAGAAATTGCGTTTCTCAATAAATCCTATTATTTTATCTTGCCACAAATTAGTATTGTTATTTTCCATTTCAAAATAACTATTTTTCTATAAAAATTGATTTTATAACATATTTTTTATTAAACTTCTCTAATATTAATTTATAGATTTTGTTATTAAATTGCTTAGTTATTTCACTCCAGCCTTCAGAGTTATTATTGAAATTATTTTTTAATATAAAATTTTCTATAGATTGTTTTATGTTTATATTATTAGACTTGTCAAATATCTTAATGTTGATATCTTTGTTCTCTAATACTTCTCTTGAATTAATAATAATTGAAATAATATTATGTTCATAAATATGTGAATCTATTTGATTGGAGTATGATGGATTATCTCTCAATACTACTTCATCAATGATTTTTTCTGGGGGTATTTTTTTTGCTTTGCTAGTATTTATTATTAAATTATCTCCATTTTCCAAAACAAAAATATTATTTTTTTCTATATCTTGTGAGATTGCGATTTTTTTATGTGCATTTAACATATCATTATTCCCATGAATAGGGATGAAATACTTTGGCTTCAAGACTTTTATAACATCTGACAATTCAGATTTATTGGAGTGTCCTGAGACATGCAGTTTATTATCAAAATTATTAAACCTAATTTCTGCACCAAGTCCTTGAAGTCTATGAATAACTCCAAACACTTTTTCTTCATTACCAGGGATAACAGAAGAAGACATTAATATAAGGTCATTTTTATTAATTTCTAGATTATTATAATTTTTAGTTGAAAGTCTATTTAAGACTGAAAAATCTTCACCTTGCGAACCTGTTACAAAATAGATAAAATCATCTCCATTTTTATTATTGGAAGTTATAACTTTTTCAAAATCATAAATTATATTTAGGTTTTTTGTAATTTTTAAATTTTTTCTTAGAGTACTCCCCATTAGGACAATTTTTTTATTCAATTTTTTTGCGACATTAATCGCCATTTGAATTCTTGAAATTTGAGAAGCGAAAGTACAAACTATTATCTTTCTATTTTCTTTAAATGCTTTTGCAAAAGTTTTTTCAATTTCTTTCTCTGAAAAAGATTCACTTTCAACCAGAGCATTTGTTGAATCAGAAAGTAAAACATCACATTTATTATTTATTTTTTCTAAAATAGACCTAAAATTGGTATTCTTACCGTACACAGGATTTTTATCAAATCTAAAATCCCCAGTATGTATAATATTTAGATTTTTGGTCTGAATTATTAGTCCACAAGAGTCAGGGATTGAGTGAACTACGGGAAACCATGAAATATTAAAATCTTCAAACTGAAATTTTTTGTTGACAACTATTTCTTTTAATAGATGAACTTGATCTCGATAGATTTTTTTTCTTATAATCTCTTTTGCCAGGGGAGGGGAGTAAATAGGTACATTTAGAAATGCTAATTTAGATAATGCTCCTACGTGATCTTCATGACCATGAGTGATAAATATCCCAAATATTTTATCTTTAATTTTTTCTAAATAATCTAGATCAGGGAGTATAATATCTATCTCAGGATCATTAGAGAATTTTATTCCAGCGTCTATTAGATACACTCTAGAATTGATTTCAAACAAAAGTAAGTTTTTTCCTACCTCGCCCAAACCTCCTAAAGGAGTAAACTTTATGTTTTGCATATATTTTTCAAATCTAAATGTTTTTTAAACTTACTAATTTAGATAAACTTGAGACCTTATTAAACTTTAGAAGATATATAGTCTACAGCATCTTGAACTGTTCTAATATTTTCAGCATCTTCATCTGAGATTTCAATTGCCTTGTCATCAGTTGAAAATTCTTCTTCTAGAGCCATTATTAACTCTACTACATCTAATGAATCTGCTTCTAAATCTTCAGTAAACGAAGAGTCAGATTTTACATCTCCAATATCAACACTTAATTTTTCAGCTGTGATTTCTTGTATTTTTTCTAAAACTGAAGCCATTTTATCCTCCAAAATTTTAACCGCAAGTTTATGTTAATGAATTATGATCTAAAAGTCTATCTTACCATAGAATTTAAAACACCATTTATAAAGTTTTTAGACGTATCTGACCCAAAAATATCAGCCAGTTTTACTGATTCGTTTACTACAACTCCTACAGGGGTATCTATATCACAACGTATTTCTGATATTGCCATCCTTAGTATTGATAAATCAGTTTTGGGGATCCTATTAATATTATTATCACTTGTGTGCTTTTTAATATCTAAATCAATTTGCTTTATATTTTCTAAAGCATACTCCAAAATAGTATTAGCAATTATTTGTTTCGATTTATTTAATTTATTAAAAAAATGTAAATTTTTTATATTTTCTGGTTTATAATCTTTAGAAATTTCACTTTCAAAAAGCGTTTGAACCACTGAGGCTCTTGCCATATTTGTACCAAAAATTGATTGAGTTTTTTCTTCAGAAATAAACTCGCCATCCACACTGTTATTTAAATTATCCTCAGTTTTATTCATCCAGAAATCAACTAGCTTCTTGCTTCAACATAGTCTAGTACTTGATTGTAATTTCCTATATTTTGGACATTTAAGTTTGAGTCAATTCTTTTAAGCATTCCTGATAAAACAGAGCCAGGGCCTATTTCATAGAATGTTTCCACTTTTTCTTCTATCATATAATTTATTGAATCGCTCCACAAGACACAATTTTGTAATTGAGTTTTCAACTCATCTCTTAATGATCTCTTATCTGTAATCGCTTCTGCGCTTGTATTAGCAACTATGGGGACTACAGCATCTTCAAAATTTGCGTCATCTATAACAGAGTTTAGTTCCTGTTGTGCAGAGGACATAAGAGCAGAATGAAAAGCACCTGCTACGGGTAAGGGAATAGCTTTCTTAGCTCCTAGTCTAGATGCTAAATCCATGGCATTAACAAGATTTTCTTTTTTTCCTGCAATTATAATTTGATTTGATGTGTTTATATTCGATAAATAAGTACCTGTTTCTTCACAAACTTCCTTTACGGAAGAAGAATCAATACCTATTATTGCTGACATACCACCAGGAGAATCATTACAAGCTTTTTCCATTAGCTCGCCCCTTTTTGAAACAAGGTCTATAGTTTCTTTTATACTTAGTGCACCAGCAGTTGCTAGAGAACTATATTCTCCGAGACTATGACCAGCAGTGAAATTTGGTATTTGAATAGATCCCATTTCAGATTCTATTGCTCTCCATGCTGCTATTGAAACCGTTGCAATAGATGGTTGAGCATTTTCTGTTCGTGTTAATTCTTCTTTTGTTCCTTCAAATATTACTTTAGATAATTTTCTTCCAAGTATTTCGTCAGCTTCCTGAAACACTTCTCTGGCTGCCATACTATTTTTATATAAATCTAATCCCATTCCTGGAGCTTGAGATGCTTGACCAGGGAAAAGAAATGCAACTTTTTCATTTTTCATTTATTCACCTAATAAAATTATATATCTTCTATTGTTTCTATTTTTTCAATTTATTTCAATGAATTTTATTACAGAAATGATCAAAATAATGTTGTAGAAGGCCAATTTGACAAAAAACTTGAAAAATAAACCTATAAATTTATAATGAACCTATGATTATTTTAGGAGTTGATCCAAGCTTATCAAATACAGGATATGGCTTATTAGAATCAATAAATAATAAATTAAGGCCAATAGAGGGGGGAGTGATTAAAACTGCCTCGTCAGATCCTTTATCCAAAAGATTGGCTATAATTTCAAAAGAATTTATTCAAATAATTGATAACTTTTCACCAGATGTAATAGCAGTAGAAGATTTGCACTCAAGGCCTAAATTTGCAAAAACATCAATATTAATGGGACACGCTAGAGGAGTAATTCTTTCTTCTGCGGGAGTTAGAGATATAGATGTTTTTGATTATCAGCCTACTCAAGCAAAAAATATTGTAACTGGTTCTGGAAGAGCAGATAAAAAACAAGTAATGTTATCAGTTTCTAAAATTTTAAATAATGAAAATTTATTAAAGAATGAACATGTAGCTGATGCTTTTTCTATTGCTATCTGTCATTCTATAATCAATAAATCAAATTCAAAATACAAATGATTAGTTTTATCCAAGGTGAAATATTAAAGTTACTTTCTAACCCAAAAAGGATAATTTTATTAGTAAATGGAATTGGTTATGAAATTTATATTCCAGAATACTTAAATAATTATTTTATGGAAAATAATATTTCAATAGATTCTCAAATAGAATTAGAAATTTATTATCATGTTACCGAAAGGCAGCCTAAACCTCTTTTAGTTGGATTTATTTCATATGCTGATAAAGAATTTTTTGAACAACTTATTCAAGTAGAAGGGATAGGTCCAGTTAAAGCTGCAAATTCTCTTGTTTTTCCTATTAACTTGATAGCTAATGCAATTGAAACGGAAGATAATGGATTGTTAGAACAAATGCCTGGTATTGGAAGTAGAGCTGCTCAAAAAATAATAGCTTCATTAAAGGGAAAACTTTCCTATAAATTTGATGGAATTTCAGAAAAAGCTTCAGAATTTAAAATTTCTGATTCTATTTTTGACGAAGCTTTATCTGGATTAATTGGATTAGGGTACAGGACGAATGAAGCTAGAACTGCAATTATGGAAACATTATCTGACTCAGATGATGATTTAAATGTAGAAACAATTGTTAGAAAAGTTTTGAAAAAGAATACTAGAAAATACGTATAATTTAATCATATTATGGACGATACTGCAGAAAATAAAGAAATAATTTTTTCAAATCAAGGATCATCATTAATTGAACCCCAAGATGAAAAAATTGATTCTAATATTCTAAGACCTAAATCATTTGAAGAGTATGTTGGTCAAGAAAAAATCAAAGAGTCTCTCTCAATTGCTGTGAAAGCATCAAAAAAAAGAGATGAATCTTTAGATCATGTTTTATTTTATGGTCCCCCAGGGTTAGGTAAAACAACCCTATCTTACATAATATCTAATCAGATAGAATCTAATTTTATTCATACCAGCGGACCTGCACTAGAAAGACCTGCTGATGCTGTTGGTTTATTGTCTAATCTTAGCTCTAAAGATGTACTTTTTATTGATGAGATTCATAGAATTCCTAAGTCAGTTGAAGAATATCTATATTCAGCGATGGAAGACTTCAGAGTAGATTTTATTACTGGAAGTGGGGCATTTGCTAAGACTATCAATCTTCGATTAGAAAGCTTTACCCTTGTAGGTTCTACAACTCGTCCAGGTTTGTTAAGTTCACCACTTAGAGATCGATTTGGTTTGTCTTACCATTTAGATTATTATGATGAAAAAGACTTAGGAGATATTATTACAAGATCTGCAAATCTCATGGATCTAAAAATTGATAATAAATCTGCATTAGAAATAGCCAAAAGATCAAGAGGAACTCCTCGAATAGCTAATAGATTATTGAGAAGAGTTAGAGATTATGTTGAAGTTAAGAATCTAAATAAATTTGATATAGACATAATTAATCAATCATTAGAGATTGAGGGGGTTGATTCTTTAGGCCTTGATAGATTGGATCATCAGTATCTCAATATTATCTGTAAAAACTATCAAGGTGGTCCAGTAGGCATTGAAGCCATAAGTGCTTCTTTGAATGAAGATCAGGTAACTTTATCAGATGTCGTTGAACCTTTTTTATTAAAAATTGGCTTTATTATAAGAACTTCTCAAGGAAGAAAAATAACTAAAGAAGGTGCAAATCATTTGGGCCTATCAATTTCATCAATGGATCAAGAAAATTTATTTTAGATTTTTAAATAAGTCGTTATTCTGTAAGTTTGGGCTTTCAAAGCAAATAGCATCTTCTCTTTTATTATCTAGTGGATAGTAGTTTTTTCTAACGCTTGTTATATTAAATTGATATTTTTTGTATAGATTTATAGCAGATATATTTGATTTTCTACATTCTAGTATCATTTTATTTGATCCTAATTGAATTGCATGATTTATAGAAAGTCGTAATAGTTTTTCTCCTATACCTTGTCTTTGAAATTTTTCTAATACTCCTAATTGTTCGATATGTGTATCTTCCATAATTTTCCAAATCTTTACATAGCCTATAATTACTTCTTGTTCTGTAAAAACTTTTTCTTTTTTTATTTCTAAAAATCTAAATATTTTTTTTATAAAATTAGTAGGTTTAGTTATAATATTCACAAAAGTACAAACAAAAATTTTTTTATTTTCCTTATCTAATTCTCTTTCAAAATTAGTATTTACTTTATCTAAATAAAATACAGTTGATTCCATATCAGAAAGTTGATCCGAGTCACTTGCAATTGCGTTTCTAAATTTGATATTATCCATTTTTTTCATTGAAACTAGAATTAATAATTGTGTGTTTTTTATTTTTAATAAGAGTATAATAATCCATAGTGTTTATAAATGCTTCAAAAAAAATAATAGATAAATTTTAGTAAAATTTAAATGTTTCTAAGTAAAAATTTAATTAGAGTTCTTAAGTTCCCGCTAAAAAATAATAAGTACGAATTATTATTATCCATTACTTCTATAATTTTTGCAGCTGCACTGCAAATGTCTATTCCATATTATTTAGGGTCTTCAATTGATACCGCTCTAGATAATAATCAAATAGGAAATCTTTCACTTGGTCCCTTTATTACAATCGGAATTCTAGTTTTTCTTTTATCAGTTGCTAGGGGGATTTTTAGCTTTTTTCATGTTTATCAAGGAGAAAAAATGGGACAGACAGTTGCTTTTAATTTACGAAAGCAATACTTCAACAAATTACAAAGATTATCTTTTAAATACCATGACACTGTTCATACTGGTGATCTTATAACAAAGGGAATTATAGATATTGAGGGATGTAGAATGTTTATAAATACAGGCATTCTTAGAGTTATATTTCTTTCTATATTTATTTCAACTGGAGCAATTTTAGTATTGAATATTGACCTTTATTTAGGGCTTTTGGCATTGTCATTTGTTCCTTTTATAGCAGTAATATCCTCATTTGCTCGTTTAACTTTAAGGAAAAACTGGTACAGATTACAAGAGCAGTTAGGAGTTTTGACGCGTGTTATGGATGAAAATTTGTCTGGAGTTAGACTAGTAAGATCCTTCATGAAACAGAAATATGAAATGGAAAAATATTCAATTGCATCAAATGTTGTAAAAAATATGACCTTTAGACAAATTACAATCAGAAGTTTTTCTATTTCACTAAATACTTTTGTATTTTTGATTTCTATGAGCCTAGTAGTTTATTTTGGTGCTGTTTCAGTTTTAGAAAATAGAATAACCTTAGGTGAATTAACTTCACTAATTGCTTTTATGAGCATCTTACAGGGCCCTGTAAGACAAATTGGAATGCTAGTTAATTCATTTGCACGAGCCTCAGCTACATCATCAAGATTATTTGAAGTTATAGATAAAGAAGAAGATGTAAAAAATATCCAAGGTATCCCTTTTATCGAACCTGTAGAAAAAATAGAAGTTATTGATCTGTGTTTTTCTTATGAAAATACCGAAGTACTAAAAAATATTAATTTTGAAGCAAATCCAAATCACTCAATAGGTATTGTTGGCCCACCAGGGGCAGGAAAAACAACACTTTCAAGATTATTACCAAGATTTTATAATCCATCAAATGGTTCTGTTAAGATAAATGGTATTGATGTTAGTACATTAGACTTAAGCGATTTAAGACATTCAGTTAACTTGGTAGATCAGGATAATTTTCTTTTCTCTGATACTTTTTTTGAAAATGTAAGATATGGAGATCCTAAAGCATCGAAGGACTTAGTAGACTGGTCAACTGATAAAGCTCAGATATTTACTCATATTGATAAATTGCCAGGAAAATTTGATACCTTGATCGGAGAAAGAGGAGTTCAATTATCAGGAGGTCAAAGACAAAGATTGTCTGTTTCAAGGACCCTGCTTTTTAATTCTAAAGTTGTTATTTTTGATGATTCAACCTCAGCTATTGATACACAAACAGAAAAAAAGATCAGAGAAGAAATGATGAGTTTGGGTACAGGAATAACTTTAATAGTTATTGCTCATAGAATTTCATCAGTAATGAATTTAGATGAAATTTTATATTTAGATTCAGGCAAAATTATCGAAAGAGGAAGCCATAACGAATTAATGAAACAAAAGGGACGTTATTCAGAGCTATATAACATGCAAATAAACCCAGAACTGAAAGTATAAAATGGTTAGTTTATCAGACGAAGATATAAGATCCAGATCTTTTGATTACAACATTATCAAGAGATTTATGCCTTATGTGTCTAAGTATAAAAAAGATGTTTTTATAGGATTTTTTTTCATATTGTTGTTGACTGGAGCATCACTATTAATACCTATTGTGATAAAAAATTTAATTGATCAGTCTAGCTGTATGATAGGGTCCTCATGTACTGATATTGAAAGTGTAAAAAACTCTATATTTGTGGGTCTTTTGCAGTTTTTAGGTCTTGCTATATTAGTGAGTTTTTCAATATTTATGTCAGATTCAATAGTGGAAAAAGTTGGTGAAAATATACTTTTAGATCTTAGGCAAAAAATGTTTACTCATCTGCAGGATGTATCTATTTCATTCATGGACAAAACAGATGTAGGGAAATTAATGTCTAGGCTACAAGGGGATGTAGCTGCTATGCAAGAAGCATTGCAAATGTCTGTTTTTGCTATTGGTGACTTGGTTCTAATTTTTGGAATAATAAGTGTTTTATTAGTTATGAATGTTCAACTTGGAATATTAACTATTTTAGTTATGCCCTTAATGATATTAATTAGAATGATATGGCTACCAAAAGCTAGAATAGCATTTTTAGATGCAAGAACTAAAAGTTCAGCAGCAACTTCATATCTTGCTGAAAATATAAATGGTATTAGAACAATTCAATCTTTCAATAGGCAAAATTTTAACTCAAAAATTTTCGAAGAAAAAGCAAATGATTTATATAAAGCTCAATTAAGAGCAGCTAAATTATCAAGTTTAATGCTTCCTACAGTAGAAACATTAACAGGGATTTCATTTGCAATAATTATTATTGTGGGTGCAAGTTTAGTAATAAATGATCATATTACTGCAGGAGTAATGGTTGCTTACATGCTTTTGGTTCAAAGATTTTTTGATCCAATAAGAACTATTTCTATGCAATATAATGCTATGCAAAGAGCAATGGCTTCAGGCTATAGAATTTTTGAAGTTTTAGATATTCCAGTCACAATAAGAGATCCTAAAAAACCTTTAGACTGTCCATTAGATGGTTCAATTAAGTTTGATAATGTTTCTTTTGCTTATGTTGATAAAACTTATATATTAAAAGATTTTAACTTAAGTATTGAGAATGGAGAACGAATTGGTATAGTTGGTCCAACAGGAGCAGGAAAATCAACTATTTCTAATTTAATTCATAGATTCTATGACACCAACAAAGGAAAAGTAATTCTTGGAGGGGTAGAGATTAAGAAATTTTCTCAAGAATATATAGGAAAAAAAGTAGGAATGGTACTACAAGATCCTTTTTTATTTTCAGGGACAATATTAGATAATATTAAGTACGGAAATAAAGATATCCCTCAAAAAGAAGTTGAAAAAGCGACTGAACTATTAGGATTAAACGAATTTATAAATTCATTGGATGATGGTTACAGTACAGTCATAGGCCAGCGTGGGTCAGATTTATCAATGGGGCAAAGACAGCTCCTTAGTATTTTAAGAGCACTTGTGGCAGATACTCAATATCTTATACTTGATGAAGCTACATCTTCAATTGACTCCTACACAGAAAAGAAAATACAGAATGCACTTGATATCTTACTTAAAGATAGAACCTCTATTACAATTGCTCATAGACTAGCTACTGTAAGAAAATGTGACAGGATTATTGTTCTGAATGCTGGAGAAATTGAGGAAATAGGTTCACATCAAAAACTTTTGAAAAATAAAGGATTATATAGTAAATTATATAATTTAAATTATTCTTCATTTGATGATTAGTACTTAGAAAATTAGATGTTGTGACCTGGCTCTGAATCATCATAATCATAGTCATAATTTAATTTTATGAAATTATGTTGGTCTTCAGGAACATCATCTTCTTCAAAAATTGCACTTTCGGGACAAACAGGTTCACAAGCAGCACAATCTATACATTCTTCTGGGTTTATAAATAATTGAGTATCTCCAGGTTTTGAATATATACAATCTACTGGGCACACATCGACACATGCACCATCCATTACATCAACACAAGCTTTACCTATAATATATGACATATTTAATTCTCTCTTAGTTCTATTAAATTAACTATAAATAAATATTACAAAATTGTTGAAAAAAAAATATAGCGAATTTAATTACAAATTTTTGTTAATTTAGCCTTGGCAACCACAAGATCCACCACCACCGCCGCATCCAGCTCCAGCTTCTTGTGCTTGTGCGTGACCACCACAGCCTACAGCCTCAGATTCTGCTCCAGCTCCACATCCACATCCTCCGCCGCCGCCGCCGCATCCTCCACCAGCACCATCTTGTTTG
>CEUA01063429.1_pt1 | contig 57081 bp, 53 predicted proteins | sample 361541 | NCBI WGS metagenome assembly CEUA01 (sample SAMEA2623079, study PRJEB7988) | marine metagenome | isolation source: saline water (ENVO:00002010), including
TGAATATTAAAATTGTAAGAATTTTTAACACCTATGGACCAAATATGACAATTAATGATGGAAGAGTTATTTCTAATTTTATTAATCAAGCTTTAAATGAAGAAGAAATAACAGTAAATGGTGATGGAAATCAAACTAGGAGTTTTCAATATATAGATGATTTATTAGATGGAATGATTAATATGATGGAGTCTGAAGATAGTTTTATTGGACCTGTAAATCTTGGTAATCCAAATGAAATTTCAATGAATGAATTAGCATCAACAGTTATAAGACTAACTAAATCAAATTCAAAAATTATTTTTAATGATTTGCCTCAGGATGATCCAAAAAGGAGAAATCCTGACATATCATTAGCAAATAGAAAACTAAATTGGGATCCAAAATGTGAATTAGAAAATGGGTTGTTAAATACAATTAAATATTTTAAAAATATTAATGAAAAGAGTTAAGGGTATCATATTAGCAGGTGGATGTGGATCTCGATTATATCCATTAACATTAGGGACATCAAAACAATTACTTCCTGTTTATGATAAGCCAATGATATACTATCCATTATCAACTCTTATGAATGCCGGCTTAAAAGATATATTGATTATTTCAACAAATAAGGATTTACCTAGATATAAGAGTTTATTAAAGGATGGAAAACAAATTGGCTTAAATATTGTTTATAAAGAACAAAATAAACCAAATGGTATAGCAGAATCATTAGTAATTGGGTCTGACTTTATAGGAAGCGATAATATATGCTTAATATTAGGAGATAATATTTTTCATGGTAACAATTTTATTTCATATTTAGATAAAGCAAAACTAAATTTAGAGAATGACTATTCTACAATTTTCGGAGTTAAAGTTGATAATCCAAATGATTTTGGTGTTATTGAATTTAATTCAGAAAATATAATAAATAATATAGTTGAAAAACCTAATAACCCTTCAAGTAATTTTATAGTTTCAGGGCTATATTACTATACTAATGAAGCTATAAAAATTGCAATGAATTTAAAGCCTAGCTTAAGAGGTGAATTAGAAATAACTGATATTAACAATTATTTTTTATCTCAAGATAAATTAAGATTAGTTAAACTTGATTCAGAAACATCATGGATTGATACAGGCACATATGAATCATTAATTCAGGCTGCTAAGTATTTTCAAGATTATGAGAATAAAACTGCTAAAAAAGTGGCTTGTATTGAGGAAATTGCCCTAAACCTTGGATATATAGATAAGAAAAAATTAAAGAATATAGCCAATTCTATGGAGAACAGTAATTATGGTAGATATTTATTAAAATTATTATAAAATTGAATATAGAAAAAACAGATTTTAAAGATTTACTTATTATTAATCATGATATTTTTCATGATAATAGAGGTTCATTTAAGGAAATCTTTAGGAATAATGTGCTAGATGAAAATTTAAGTTATAGAATAAATTTCTGTCAGGAAAATAATGTTAAATCTTCTTTAATGGTTTTAAGGGGTTTGCATTATCAAGAAGAGCCTTTTTCTCAATCTAAATTAATTTCTGTTACGGAAGGTAAAATTCTTGATATAGCTGTTGATATTAGAAAAAATTCTAAGACATATGGCATGTATTTTTCATATGTTTTATCATCAGATTCAAACAAATCAATATTTATACCAAAAGGATTTGCTCATGGATATTTGACTCTAACTAAAAATGCATATGTGAATTATAAGGTTGATAATTATTATGAAAAGAAATCTGAAAGAGGAATTTGTTTTAATGACAAACTTTTGAATATTGATTGGGGGGTCGATGAAAATCAGATATTAATTTCTGATAAAGACAAAAAATTGAAAGACTACAAATGGTAGATAAGAAAAACATATTAGTAACTGGATCTGATGGTCAATTAGGAAAATCGATAAAGAGAATTTCTAATCAATATGATAATTACAATTTTATTTTTACAAATAAAGATCAATTGAACATTTCTGAATTTAGTTTAATTAATAAAATTATTAATGAAAACAGTATTAAGATAGTTATTAATTGTGCAGCTTATACAAATGTTGAAGAAGCAGAAAATAATAAAGAATTAGCTGATTTAATCAATCATGTTTCTGTAGATAATCTTGCAAATATTTGTAGTGAGAAGAATATACAGCTAGTACATATTTCTACCGATTTTGTTTTTGATGGAATGAAGAAATCACCATATAATGAAAATGATATTCCAAATCCAATTAATTATTATGGATTAAGTAAGCTTAATGGAGAAAATAAAATGATGAGTTATAATTTAAATAAATCCATTGTCATAAGAACATCATGGCTTTATTCAGATAGTGAAAATAATTTTGTAAGTAAAATATTAAAAAAGATAAATAATTATGAAAATATTAATGTAGTTAATGATGAAATTGGGTCTCCAACAAATGTCGTTGATCTTGCAGAACTTATTTTATGTGTAATACCTATGTTAAAAAATGATAAAACAGAAATATATCATTTTTCTAATTCAGGATTCTGCTCTAGATATAATTTTTCTAATGAAATAAATAAAATTGTTAATGGAAAATCATATATAATTTCAGAAAATATTTTAAAGTCAAAGACAATACGACCTAAATATTCAGTTTTAGATTCAACTAAGATTATTAATGAATTTGATATAAAGATTAAAAATTGGAAAAAAAGTTTATCAGATCATTTATCTAGTACTAAAAATAAATTATTCACATATGAAATTTAGTAGTAAAAACTTATTAGTTACGGGTGGAGCTGGATTTATTGGCTCTAATTTTATATGTTATCTTCTAGAGAAATATTCTGATATAAATATTATAAACTTGGATTTATTAACATATGCAGGTAATCTTAAAAACTTAAAAACTATTGAAAACAATAAAAGATATAAATTTATTAAGGGAGATATATGTGATAATAAGCTGTTAAAAAATATTTTTTTAGAATATAATATTGACGGGATAATTAATTTTGCTGCAGAAAGTCATGTTGATAATTCAATTGCCACTCCAGAAATTTTTATCAAAACAAATGTTAATGGTGTTTTTAATCTTATAAATTGTGCTTATAATTTTTGGATGGATAAACCTTTTAGAGTAAAAAAAGGTTTTGAACTTGCTAGATTCCATCAAGTTTCAACTGATGAGGTTTATGGTAGTATTGATAAAGGAAGTTTTACAGAAGAAAATAAATATGCTCCAAACTCACCATATTCAGCCTCAAAAGCTAGTGCAGATATGATTGTAAGAAGCTTTAATAAAACATATGGTTTAAATACAACCATATCGATTAGTTCCAACAATTTTGGAAAGAATCAAAATAAAGAAAAATTTATACCAAAAATTATAGAATGTTTAAGGAATAATAGACCTATTCCAGTTTATGGAAATGGCACTAATATTAGAGATTGGATATATGTTCATGATCATTGCAGGTTAATTGACACTATATTTTGTAACTCAAAAAGTGGTGAAGTTTATAATGTTGGTGCTGAAAATGAATTAACAAATTTAGATCTAATAGATATCATATATGATATATTAAGAGATAAATATAAAACAAATAAAAAAGTTACGTTCATTCAAGATAGATATGGACATGATTATAGATACAGTCTTGATATAAGTAAAATCAAAAATGATTTTAAATGGATTCCATGTAAAAATTTTAAAGAGAGTCTATTGGAAATAATCAATACTTAATTGCAAAACTATTTTTAGATTTTGAATTACGTAAATAAAACATATAAAATTTTACCAGTTGAATATAAAAAGAGAATTCCTTTTTTAGTAATTCTACTATTTATTGGTCTTATTTTTGAAACTGCCGGTTTAGGTATTTTGATTCCCTATTTTTCAATTTTATTAGATAATAATACTTTAAATGAATATCCATTACTATCTCCAATATTTGATATGCTTGGTAATCCATCACAAACAGAATTAGTAATATATGGAATAATATTTATCCTATTTTTTTATCTTATTAAGTCCATTTTTCAATTATATTCCAAATGGAAGTTAATTAGTTTTGTTACCAATCTTACAGCAACAATTATGGATAATCTCTTTAAAACTTATTTAAGAAGAGATTATAAATTCCATACCAAAAAAAATTCATCTGAAATGTTAAAGAATATACAGATAGAAACACAACATTTTATAGTATTAGTTCAATCTTTATTGGAATTATTTTTAGAAATAACTGTATTGATTGGAGTGCTAATTGTAACTCTTCTAGTCGAGCCAATAGCAGTATTAATTGCATTTAGTACTATTGGTACTTTTGTTGTATTAATTAATTATTTCTTAAAGAAAAAAATATTGAATTTGGGACAGATTAGACAAGAACTGGATGGAAATATTAACAAGATAGTTATGGAATCACTTTCTGCAATTAAAGAAATAAAGGTTTATAATAAGGAAGAGTTTTTTTCTAGATATTTATATTCTAAGGTTTTTTCTAAGGCTCATATGACAAGAATTTATAATTTTTTTAATATGATCCCAAGATCATTTATTGAATTTGTGGCTGTTTTAGCTCTTTCTTTAATTATTTCGATTTCAGTATTTATGGGCTATTCATCACAGCAAATATTAATTGTTGTAGGTATCTTTGGTGTAGCTGCATTTAAATTAATTCCTTCTGCTAACAAAATTATTTCTCATAGGCAACAAATTATATTCAGAAAACCATCTGTTGATATTATCTATGATGAACTAAATATAAAAACAGATGAAACCTATATTAATAATTGTAAAAAAATAAAATTTTTACATTCAATTAGTATTAGTAATCTTTATTTTAGGTATGATAATGAATCAAAACATGTTATTAAGGATTTAAATTTAAATATTAATAAAGGTGATGTTATTGGAATTATCGGGGAGAGTGGTGTTGGCAAAAGCACCTTAGTAGATTTGATTTTAGGTTTGTTTGATCCAGAATCAGGAAGTATTAATGTTGATTCTATGAATATTTTAGAAAATATTAATGGATGGAAAAAAATAATTGGATATGTTCCACAAACTATAAATTTAATTGATGAAGACTTAGTTAGCAATATTCTACTTGGGATTGACAAGGCAGAAATAGATAATGATAGATTAAAGAATGCAATAAAATTATCACAATTAGAATCCTTTATTAATAACTTAAATGATGGTTTAAAAACTGTAATTGGAGAAAGAGGGGTGAGAATTTCTGGAGGACAAAGACAAAGAATTGGAATAGCTAGGGCTTTATATTATGATCCAGAGATTTTAATCTTTGATGAAGCAACTAGTTCTCTTGATAGTAATACAGAATTAGGAATAATGAAGTCTATTGATAATTTAATTGGTAGAAAAACTATAATTATTATATCACATAAAATGTCAACATTAAATAATTGTAATAAAATTTATAAATTAATTGACGGCAAATTAAAATTAGAACAATAATAGTAAATGAAAGAAATTAAAATAGATAATAGGGTAATAGGTAAAAACGAACCAGCTTTTGTAATTGCTGAAGTTGGACAAGCACATGAAGGATCTCTTGCAATTGCCCATTCTTTTATTGATTCAGCATTTGAATCTGGGGCGGATGCGATTAAATTTCAAACTCATATTGCAAAAGCAGAATCAACACTAGATGAAAAGTTTAGAAAAAGATTTTCAACTCAAGATGCTAACAGATATGAATATTGGAAGAGAATGGAGTTTACTTTTAATCAATGGAAAGAATTAAAAGAGCATGCAGATGACAAAGGAATAGTGTTTCTTAGCTCAGCATTTTCACTAGAAGCTTTTGATATCTTAAATGAATTAAATATTGCTGCATGGAAAATTGGTTCTGGAGAATTCAATTCTAATTTGTTAATTGAAAAAATGGTGAAATCAAAAAAACCAATTTTAATTAGTACTGGCATGAGTTATATGAATGAAATTGATGAGAAAGTAAAGTATTTAAATGATAAAAAATGTGATTATGCAATCTTTCAGTGTACTAGCCAATACCCAACTAAGCCAGAAAATGTTGGTATTAATTTTATACCTGATTTTATTAATAAATATAATGTTCCTATTGGTTTGTCAGACCATACTGGAAATATTTTTTCATCTCTTGCTTCTATTTCTTTAGGAGCAAATTTAATTGAAGCTCACGTTACATTTAATAAGAAAATGTTTGGACCAGATGCATCTTCATCTATAAATTTTGATCAATTAAAATTATTAGTTGAAGGTAAAGATGAAATATTTAAATTTTTAAGTTCAAAAAAATCGAAAGATGAGATAACCAATAAACTTATTGATATGAGAAGTTTATTTACTAAGAGTTTGGCTCTAAAAAATGATATGAAAATAGGACAAGTTATTTCTAGGTCCTCTTTGGTATTAAAAAAACCTGGTACTGGTATTCCAATTAAAAATATTAATGATGTTATTGGAAGAGAATTAATAAAGGATGTATCAGCTAATAGATTATTAAATTGGAATGATATTAAATTATGAGAAAAATTTGTGTTGTATTAACTGCTAGAACCAGTTATACAAAAATTAAGCCTATACTTATTTCTTTAAGAAAAGAAAAATTTGTTGAATTACAATTAGTTCTTGCAGCATCTGCTGTTTTGGAAAAATATGGAAACACTGATAAAATGGTTGTTAATGATGGTTTTAAAATTAATGAAAAAGTCTATATGACTATTGAATCGGAATCTTTGTTAAATTCTGCTAAATCAACAGGTTTAGGAATAATTGAGTTTTCAGGCGCTTTTAACCGATTAAAACCCGATTTGGTAATGGTAATGGCTGACAGATTTGAAGTTATTTCAGCTGCAATATCAGCTGCATATCAAAATATTCCTTTAGCTCATATTCAGGGTGGGGAAGTTAGTGGAAATATTGATGAAAAAGTAAGACATGCAATAACAAAATTAGCAGATTTTCATTTTCCTGCTACTTTACGGGCAAAAGAATGGATTATAAAAATGGGAGAAAATCCTGATAATGTATTTTTTACTGGATGCCCTTCTACAGATATAGCAAAAAAAGTGATTAACAAACCTGATTTAAATTTTGATTTATATGAAAAATATGGTGGTGTTGGAAGTTTTCCTAATTTAAAAAATAGATATATAGTTGTGATGCAACATCCAGTTACTACTGAACATGATAAGGCAGAAAAACAAATTGAAGAGACTCTTAATGCAATAAAAAATATAAATAAGTCAGTAATTTGGTTTTGGCCTAATCCTGATGCAGGTGGTGACTCTACCTCTAAGGCTATAAGAAGGTTTAGAGAGCAAAATAATCCTAAACATCTTCATTTTATAAAGAACATGGACCCAGAAGATTTTTTGAGATTAGTTTATAATAGTGATGGAATTGTTGGAAATTCATCATGTGCAATTAGAGAATGTTCTTTTCTAGGTATTCCTGCAGTTAACATTGGAACAAGGCAATCTAATCGTGAACGTAGCCCTAATGTAGTTGATGTAGATTATGACAGAATGTCTATAAATAAAGCTATTAATGACCATTGTAATGGAAAGGTAAAAGGAGTTACACTTTATGGTGATGGAACTGCGGGTGAAAAAATAGCAAAAATATGTTCTAAAATACAATTGTCATTTTCAAAGTCAATAAATTATTTATAAATGAAAAATAAACCTAATGTAATTTTTTTAGGACCTCTTGAAGGATTCAATTCTTCTAAAGAAATTCTAGATGGTTTTGCTAATATTATAAATGTTGAGCCTAATATATCAAGTATTGCAAAACATCTAGGTCTAGTTGATGGAATAATAGATGCATCAATGAAGCTTAAAATAGATAAGGATATAATAAAAAAAGCAACAAATTTAAAAATTATTTCATGCGCGACAACAGGATCAAGCCATATTGACTCAGAATATACTAAGAAAAGAGGAATAGAAGTTAGAACATTAAAAGAAGATAAGGATCTAATAAAAAATTTAACTCCAGCAGCTGAACTTTCTTGGGCATTGCTTATGAATTGTGCTAGAAATTTAAATCATGCAATTAATCATGTCCAAAATGGAAACTGGGATAGGGAAAAATTTCCTGGAATAATGATAAAAGGTAAAACTATTGGAATTATTGGTTGCGGAAGAATTGGTACATGGATGTCAAAATATGCTAGCGCATTTGGCATGAATATTATAGGTTTTGACCCTTATATTAAACAAAATGAAACCAAAATAAAATTAGTTAATATTGATGAATTAGCTAAAAAATCTGATTTTATTTCCATACATATCCATCTTGATAAAAGTACCACAGGTATTATAGACAATAAATTTTTAAGTAAATGCAAAAAAGGAGTTATTCTTATTAACACCTCAAGAGGGGAGATAATAAATGAAATAGATTTAGTTGAAAATTTAGAAAAAAAAATAGTAGGAGCTGTAGGTGTAGATGTGCTTTGTAATGAACCTGATATTTCTAATAGTCATCTATATAAATATTCATTAAATAATAGCAATGTATTTATTACGCCACATTGTGGAGGATATAGCCCTGATGCTGTAAAAATTGTTTCTGCAAGAGCAGCAGAAAAAATTAAAACTTTTTATAAATAATTTTGAAAGAATTAGTTAAAAATTTTAGTTCTCAGTTATCAAAAAATAATATAAGAGGTTGTTTTGGCATACCTGGAAGTGGTATGTCATTGAGTATGATTGATGAATTGGAAAAAAAAGGAATACCTTTTTATTTAACTAATTTTGAAGGTAGTGCATCTTTAATGGCTGCAATTCATGGAAAAATATCTAATTCAATTGGGTTGTCTATTTCAATAAAAGGTCCAGGTTTAACTAATTCAATTCCTGGTATTGCAGCTTCATGGTTTGAATCTTTACCGCTTATTCACGCTGCGGAATCTCACAATTTTGGATCTGGAAGACATTTCTCTCACAAAAGATTAAATCAAAAAAATTTGAGTTCTGAAATCACAAAGGGTTCATTTTATTTGAATGATAATTTGGAGGATGTTAGTAAAATTATTGATCATTCTAAATCTGAAACTCCAGGGCCAATATTGATCCAAATGCAATCAAAATTGAAGGGAAACTCTTTTCCAAAGCGACTTGATAAATTAATTCATAAAAGGGATAGAATTGCTATAAAATTGTTATCAGAATCTAGAAAGCCAATACTAATTTTAGGATCTTTAGCATCAAGAAAATTAAATAATGATTATATAAATTCTATAAAAATACCTGTTTTTTCTACTGCTTCATCAAAGGGGGTATTTAATGAATTCAAGGAAAATTCTGCAGGCATTTATACTGGTGTCGGTCTTGACTTATCTCCTGAATATAATATAATTAAAAATTCAGATTTGGTGATTGGTGTTGGTTTATGTCCAAAAGAAGTTTTAAGTGTAAAAAAATTCCCATGTGATTCAATTAATTTCCAATCAGTTTTTATTAAAGGAACAGATAAATTTAAATTTAATTCAATAGTTCATATAAAGAATTTTGAAGAATATATGGATCTTGCTAAACATAAGGTTTGGGCTAAAAAGGAACTTAAATCTATTTTTTCCAAATTGAACGATCATTTGTTAAGGAGTTTCCTTCCAGCAAATATTTTTGAAATGTTTAATAATTTGACAACTAATAGGATAAGAGCAGTTTTTGATACAGGGTTTTTTTGTACAATAGGTGAACATATTTGGAAATCAAAGTCTGATGATCTTTGTTTAATGTCAGGAAATGGAAGATATATGGGGACATCTATACCTATGGCTATTGGAGCGTCTTTAGCAGAAACTAATATTCCTCATGTTGTTTTTATGGGAGATGGTGGAATTGGGATGTATTTGTCTGAGATTTCTATAGCAGTAAACAATAATTTACCGATTTTATTTATCCTACTTAGCGATGGAGGATTTGCATCCATAAGAAAATCAGCTATATCTAATAAACTAACTCAGAATCCTTTATTGGTTGATAATGATTGGCCTAAGATATTTGAATCTTTTAATATATCCTCATATAAATGTAATGATTTAGTATCTGTTGAGAATATAGTTTCTCAGTGGTTAAAGAATACACAACCACTATTTATTGAAATTAATTTTGATTCAAAAAAATATTTATCAATGGTAGATAATTTAAGATAATTATGAAAAAACACATTCTTATTGTTGGTTCAGGAAGTATAGGTCAGAGACATGCAGTAAATTTATCAAATTTAGGATGCATTATTTCCTGTATTGATTTGAGGGATGATAGGATCTCTGAAATTAAATCAAAAGTTAATATAAATTTATCATTTAATTCTTTAGAACAGGCTTTGGCTAATGAAAACTATGATGGAATTGTTATTTGTACACCAACATTATTCCATCCAGAACAAACAAAAGCTGCAATTAAAAAAAATATACCAATACTTCTAGAAAAACCAATATCTAAAACGATTAATGATGCTATGGAGGTAAAAAAATTAATTAAAAAAAATAGTGATAGAATACTCTTAGGATATACATGGAGATGGTGGAAGCCATTTAAAACAGTATCAAAAAATTTAAATAAAAAACTATTGGGCGAAATTAAACATGTCCAATTTCATATGTCAGCTCATTTAGCTGATTGGCATCCATGGGAGCCCTATCAAGAATTCTTTATGTCCAGTAAAGAATTAGGTGGTGGTGCATTATTAGATGAAAGTCATTGGATTGATTTAATGATTTGGTTTTTTGGTATGCCAAAAAGTGTTAGAGGTAATATTTCAAAAATTTCTGATTTAGAAATTGACTCTGATGATAATGTAGATGTAATTTGTGAATATGAAGATTTTTATGTTACCATCCATTTGGACCTTTATGGTAGGCCACATGAGAAATTTATTAGGTTTGTAGGAAATAAAGGAACAATGTTTTGGTCTGCTAATCCTAACCAAATTAAGGTAAGTAAAGACTGGGATCAAAATTGGGATGAAAATAATTTTAATATTGACAGAAATGATATGTTTGTTTCTTTGGCGAAAGATTTTATTGATTTTATTCAAGGTAATAAACTACCTCTTTGCAATTATAATGATGGAATAAATGTTATGAAAGTTATCAAAGCCATTAGGGAGAGCAGTGATAAAGGAAAAAAAATTACAATAAATGGAGAATAAAAAAAATAAAATATTTGCTCTTATTCCAGCTAGAGGTGGTTCAAAAGGAATAAAACGCAAAAATTTAAAAAAGATAGCAGGAAAATCACTTTTAGAATGGGCAGTTATTACTGCAAAAAAATCAAATTTATTTGACAAGGTTATTTTGTCTTCTGATGATGATGAAATAATTAAAGAAGGTAAAAGATTCGGTGCTGATGTTCCATTTGTTAGACCTTCAAAATTATCTAGTGATGATTCCTTAACTCATGATGTATGGAAGCATGCTTGGAAATTTGCAGAGGACTATTATTCGTGTTCTTATGATTATTCTGTTTTATTAGAGCCTACAAGCCCATTAAGGATTATTGAGGATATTTATAAAACTTTATCTAAAGTTGTTAATGATGGGTTTTTATCAGCCGTTACACTTAGTAAAACACCAGCTCATTTTACTCCACACAAGACCCTTATTCTTAAAAATGAAAAAATTAATTTTTTTCATAGTGATGGAATAAATAATACAAATAGACAAAATATACCAGATTTTTTTCATAGAAATGGTTTATGTTATGCAGTAAATAAAAAACAGATATTTGAAAATAATGTAATTATAGACCATAATTCAGCAGGTATAGTTATTGACAGAAATGTAATTAATATTGATGATGAGTTTGAACTAAAAATTGCTGATATATTGTTAAAAGAACAACAGAGTATATGAAAAAGGCGATTGCTTGTTATATGCCAAATTCAAAATTAGGTTATAGGGATTTAAAGAATTCAAATATAATTGGTAGCCTAAAGGAGAGGTTTAATGTTAAATCAATTTTTAGTGATATAGAAGAAACAAGTTTATTTGGTAATGATGTAAAGAATATAATAACAAATAATAATAATTTAAGATTTCATCTTTGGTCTATATTTTTTGAACTTTCAAATTTTAAGTACTACAGGGAAAAAATAGGGGCATCACAAGCTTTCCCATTGCTTGGTATGTCATTTTATAAAAGGATAATTATAAGGATTATAATAAAATTAAACCTTATCAGTTTTTTTAGTTTTTTATTAAGAAATATATTAATCATTTCTTCACCAAGATATGATGATGATTTATTAGGTAGTGATTTTTTACTTGCATTTACATCATCAAAGGATTTAATATTTGATGACCTTATTAGATGTGCAAATAGGAATAAAATTAGGGTGGGCCTGGTTTTAATTAATTGGGATAATGCAAGTAGTAAACCTTATTTGGAGAAGCCTGATATTGTTTTTACATGGGGTATTCAAACAGCAAACCTATCAAAGTCTATTCATGGCATAACCTCTAAAGAAATAGGTTCCCCTAGATTCAATGTATATAAAAATACTAAGTATATCGATAAGCAAATGCTTAAACATAGATATAATTTGAATGATAATCATGATTATATTTTATATGCAGGCGCATCATTTCCATCAAATGATGTAAAGGTGTTAAATCAATTATCAAAAATAATTACTGATAAATATGAGTCTAAATATAGAATAATTTATAGGCCTCATCCACACGCATGGTTTAAAAATGAATCAGAAAAGAATGAATATTATAATAGGATTGTAATAGATGATCCAATTAAAGATCAAAGTGAAAATATATTTGAAAAATTTAGAGATTTACATCAATTATCTTGTGCTTTAATATCACCATATTCAACAATGGCTGTAGAATCACTAATTAATGGTAATCCAATATTATTAATTGGGGTTGACTACAACAAATTTTTTAGATGGGAACATAATTCAAAAATTGCACCTCATCTTAAAATCTTAAAAAATAAGCATTCCGTAATTCATTGCCACTCATTAGATAATATTGATTCACTTTTTGAAAAATTAATTAGATTATCTAAAGAAAAAAATACAAATATAAAATCCAAAGAAATTTCAGAAGAAATAGTATTAATGACTAAAAAATCATATGAAAATATTTTATGTGATAATTTAGAAAACTTTATAAATAATTAAATATGTTAAAAAATAAAAAAATATTGATAACTGGAGGTACAGGATCATTTGGAAAAACTTTTGTTCCAATGACACTTGATAATTATAATCCAAAAGAAATTATAATTTATTCTAGAGATGAGATGAAACAATGGACAATGGCAGAATCATTTAAAAATGATAAAAGAGTCAAATTTGTTATCGGTGATGTCAGAGATAAAGAAAGGCTTTCAAGGGTTTTAGATGGTGTTGACTATGTAGTTCATGCAGCAGCAACTAAAATTGTACCTACAGCGGAATATAATCCTTTTGAATGTATAAAAACAAATATTAATGGAGCCATGAATGTAATAGACGCATGTATAGATAAAGGCGTTAAAAAGGTTGTAGCTTTATCAACAGATAAAGCATCTAATCCAATAAATCTTTATGGTGCAACCAAACTAGCCTCTGATAAGCTTTTTGTTGCAGCTAATTCATTTTCAAATTCAAAAATGACTAAATTTTCAGTAGTAAGATATGGAAATGTAATGGGGTCTAGAGGGTCTGTAATTCCCTTCTTTATTTCTCAAATACCAAAAAATGAGCTAACAATTACTGATATAAGGATGACAAGATTTATGATTACTTTAGAACAAGGAGTAGAGCTTGTATGGCACTCATTTGAGGATATGTTAGGAGGAGAAATATATGTTAAAAAAATTCCTTCAATGAAAATAACTGATATTGCTGAAACAGTTGCCCCTAATATAAAACAAAAAATTATTGGGATTAGACCTGGTGAAAAAATTCATGAACAAATGATAGGTTTTGAGGATTCAGATCACACATATGAATATTCAGAACATTATAAGATTCTTCCTGCAATTCATAATTGGTCTAAAGATAAAAATAGGATTAAGGATGGAAAAAAAGTTCCTAAGGGATTTGTTTATAGTTCCGACAATAATAGTGTTTGGATGACAAAACAAGAGCTTGGCGAGTGGATTAAAAGCAAAAAAGGCAAAATAGGAATTATTTAAAGATGAAAAGAAAAGTTATAATTATTGGTGGATCAAGTTTATTAGCTTTTGGCTGGTGTAATACTTTAAAGGACCATCATAATATAACATTAGGAATAAATAATAGAAATCCTGAATTAAAAGATTTCAAATTTATTAGGTTTGATTTAGATTCTAAATCAAACCTAATCAGAGAATTTAAATTAATTAATCCTGATTTAGTTGTTAATTGTTCTGGTTATACCAATGTTGAAAATTGTGAAATTAATCCTGATAAAGCACATAATGTAAATGCAGATATTCCGGGGACTATTTCATCTGTTTGCAGAGATTTAGGAGTTAAATTTGTACATATTTCAACTGACCATTTATTTGATGGCTCATCTAAGAATATTAATGAAGATGATGAGCCTAATCCATTAAATATTTATGCAAAGACTAAACTAAAAGGTGAAAAGAATGTTTTAGATAATAATAAGGATGCTTTAATAATAAGAACCAATTTTTATACTTATGGACCATCTTATAGAGAATCATTTTCAGATTTTATAATTAATAATCTTGAAGCTAAAAAGCCAATATCATTATTTTCTGATGTATATTTTAATCCTATTATAGTATCTGAATTGGTAGATACTATATATAAATTAGTAGATAGGAATTATTTTGGAATTTATAATGTAGTTTCAAATGAGAGAATTTCAAAATTATCTTTTGGATTAAAATTAGCTGAAAGATTTAACCTTGACACTTCACTTATAAATTCAATAAAACTGTCTTCTAGAAAAGATTTAGTTAAAAGACCACTTGAAATGAGTATGTCAAATGAAAAGCTAAAATCAGCAGGAATTATTTTAAAGCCGATAGATGAACAAATTGATGAACTATTTTTCCAGAAAAAAGAAATCTCAAATATTTTAGTTAGAAGAAAAATTATACCATATGGAAGACAAAATATTTCTAATGATGACATTAAATCAGTTGTTGATATTTTAAAATCAGATTATTTAACTCAAGGACCTGAAGTTCCTAATTTTGAAAAAGCAATAGCTAATTATACAAACTCTAAGTTTGGTATAGCTGTTAATAGTGCAACTTCTGCTTTACATATTTCTTGTATTGCTCTTGGTCTTTCTAAAAATGATATACTGTGGACAACTCCTATCAGTTTTGTAGCCTCAGCTAATTGTGGATTGTACTGTGGAGCTAAAGTAGACTTTGTTGATATTGATTCAAAAACATATAATATGTCTGTTAGTGCTCTTTCAAAAAAATTAGAAATTGCAAAAAAAGAAAATAAATTACCAAAAATTGTTATTCCTGTTCATTTATCTGGTCAGTCATGTGAAATGAAAGGAATTCATAAACTTTCAAAGATATATGGATTCAAAATAATTGAGGATGCATCTCACGCAATTGGAGCTAAGTATAATGATGAACCAGTTGGGAACTGTAGATACAGTGATATCACCGTATTTAGTTTTCACCCCGTTAAGATAATTACATCAGGGGAAGGAGGTATGTGCACAACTAATTGTCCAGAGTTAGCGAATTTACTTTGTAGACTTAGAAGCCATGGAATTACAAGACATCAAAACGATATGACCAAAAAATCAGATGGACCCTGGTATTATCAGCAATTAGAATTAGGGTTAAATTATAGAATGACTGATATTCAGGCAGCATTAGGTAAAAGTCAATTAAAAAGACTAGATAGTTTTATTATTAAAAGACATCAGATTGCTGAAAAATATAATTCAGCATTTAAAAATAAGCCAATAATTATACCATTTCAAGATCCTAATAATTATTCATCATTTCATCTTTATATAATTAGAATTAAGAATGCTAGTAAAGGTTTAACAAGATTGGACTTATTTAACAAGTTAAGAAATGCTGGAATTTTAGTTAATATTCATTATATACCAATCTATCAGCAGCCATTTTATGAAAATATTGGCTATGATAAAAATAATTTTTCTCAATCTGAAAAATATTACGAAGAGGCAATAAGTCTTCCTATCCATACTTTATTGACAGAGCAAGAACAAGATTTTGTGATTGAGATTATATTAAACTTTTTAAGTAGACAAAAGACTTATTTTAAAAATTCAAATGTTTATACTCAAGAAGGTTTTCAAAATATTTTTTAGAAATGAATAAGATTGCAATTGGAACAGTACAATTTGGAATGAATTATGGAATTAATAATCAAATTGGTATTCCAAAAAATAAAGAAATTTCTAATATTTTAAAATTTGCCCATATGAACGGTATTGATACATTAGATACTGCTATTTCTTATGGAAATAGTGAAAAAAAAATAGGTCAACTTAAAGAAAATTTTTTTAAAATAGTTACAAAATTTTCAGGAATTAATAACTTTAGTGATTTAGAGAATGAACTATCAAAATCACTATCTCAGTTACAAGTTGAAAAACTTTATGGATTTATTTTTCATAATGTAAATGATTTGATAAATAATCCTGAAATATGGAATTTTTTAGCAAAATTAAAAGCTTTGAATAAAGTAGAAAAAATTGGTTTTTCCTTATACAATGAACATCAATTAAATAAAATATTAAACCTTGGAATTATTCCTGATTTAGTACAATTACCTTATAGTATATTAGATAGAAGTCTAGAAAGTTCTTTGATTAAATTAAAGCAGTACAATGTGGAAACCCATATTAGGTCTGTTTTTTTACAGGGTTTATATTTTAGAAATCCAAATAGTTTACCTGAAAAAATATTACCCTTAAAACCCTACTTAGAAAAATTACATAAAATATGTAGCGAAAATAATATTTCAATGTCTCAATTAGCTCTAAATTTTGTTAGACAAAATAAAAATATTGATAAAGTTATTATTGGTTCAGATTCAGTTGATCAGTTAAGGGAGAATAGCTCAGCTATGAATTATAATTTGGAACCTAAATTAATTAAATCTGTTCAAGAAATTAATGTGAAAGAAAAAGAATTGTTAAACCCAATTAATTGGAATTAATTTAAATTATTAAATATGTTTTATATAGGTAATGAGTGCATTAAACAGTTAATCGAGATGACCAAATTAGATAACAAAACTTCATCTTCTTATTGGGATCATTATCATTCAGATTTCCATTTTGATGAACAAAATTTTAGTGGAATTAAAATGTTAGGAGATTCTCATTATAATTCCTCGACAATAAAAAAATTATTAAATAAATTAGCTGATAAACTATTCCAACCAGCGTATTATAAGTATGCAACTAACAAACAAAGATTTAATGAATTAAATAGAATTAGTAAAAAACTTTCCAAAATCAGCAACCTTAGACATAATTTTTCTAGCATTAGACATTCTCTTACATTAGATTTTTTATTAGAATATCTAGGTCCTAAATTGAAAAAAAACAGTAATATTTGTGTTATAGGAGATGGTTATGCAAATATGTCTTCTCTTTTAATTGCCTCTAAATCTGCCTCCAAGGTGTTTTTAATAAACTTAACTAAATCTCTTATATTAGATTTAGTTTCTTTAAAAAAGTCATTTCCTAGTTCTAAATTTTTAAATTCAATTTGTTTAGTTTCCGATAAAAAAAGTTTAATAGAATCATTTGATGTAAAATATAAAATAGTAGCTCTTGATTCAATGAATTATGAATTACTTCAATATTGTCCAATTGATTTAGTTATAAATATTAATTCTATGCAAGAAATAAACAAAGATATTACTAAAAAATATTTTGATTATATGAGGGTAATTGCCTCAAAAAGAACATTGTTTTTTTATTGTTGTAATAGAGAACTTAAAAAATTGAATGATGGAGCTATAATAGATTTTTTTAAATATCCGTGGAAAGATTCCGATGAGATTATTGTTGATGAATTGTGCCCTTGGCAAAAAAAATCTTATTCAATAAAACCTCCTTTTTTTCATAATTATGATGGTACTATTAGACATAGGCTGGTCAGATTGTCATAATGAAATATTCTAAAATAAATTATTAAATCAAAAATAAAAATATGAAAGTAGAAATTATTGCTGAAATGGCTCAAGGATTTGAAGGGAATTACACTCAAGCTAAACTACTTATAAAAGCTGCTTCTTCTGCAGGAGCAGATGCTGCAAAATTTCAATTAGTTTATGCAGATGAATTAGCTACTCCTGATTATGAGTATTATAATCTTTTTAAATCTTTAGAGATGAAGGACGAAGAATGGGCTTCACTAGAAAAATTCTCAGCTGAAAATAATATAAAATTATATTTAGATATTTTTGGAATTAAAAGTTTAAGTCTTTGTGAAAAAATTGGAATAAAAGCAATTAAATTACACCCTACAGATATAACTAACATATCTCTTCTTGAAAGTGTTTCTAAATCAAAGATTAATAATATTATTATTGGAGCTGGAGGAGCTAATTTGGATGAAATTGAAAAGGCTTTAACTATTCTTAAAAACAAAACAGTTGATTTATTGTTAGGTTTTCAATCTTATCCCACAGAAACTCAGGATAATCAAATTTGTAGAGTAAAAACTTTAGAGAATGCATTAGAAAATAAGTTTTCTAATTTTAGAATGGGATTTGCAGATCACGCACAGCCCAACGATGGTTTAAAATATGCCATTGCATGTACTGCAATTGGAGCTGGTTCTAAAGTTTTAGAAAAACATTTAACCCTAGGTAAAGTAATGGAGATGGAGGACCACGAATCTGCACTTAATCCTGACGAATTTAAAGACTTTGTTTATATAATAAAGGAATGTGCAGCTTCATTTGGAAGCGTAAAAGGTATTTCAAATGACTTTAACATGAGTGATTCAGAAAAAAAATATAGAAAAGTAATTAGAAGACATGTAGTGGCTTCAAAGTCATTAAAGCAGGGCGATATCATAAAGAATGAAGATGTTATATTAAAAAGATCAGCATCGGAAGATGTTATTTATGATTTAAACAAAGTTTATGGCAGAAAACTGAAAACGGATATTTCAAAAAACTCGCCGATTAATAATAATGCTATTTAGAATGTATAATTTTGTTAAAGATTTAGTTACAATTAAAAAATTATTAAAAATCAGAATTTTTGAAAAAAAATTATTGGAGCTTTTTAATAATGGTAAAATTAATGGAACCACCCATACTTGTATTGGTCAAGAAGAAGTCCCCGTTTCAATTATGAATAATGTTTTAAAAAATGATTTTATTTTTTCAAATCATAGAGGCCATGGACATTATCTTGCAAGGTTTGATGATATGGAAGGATTGTTTTGTGAAATATTAGGTAAAGAAGGCGCGGTATGTAATGGGGTTGGAGGAAGCCAACATATAAAAAGAGAGAACTATTATTCAACGGGCATTCAAGGAGAAAGTGTGCCTGTTGCTACTGGAGTTGCATTAAATTTCAAAAAAAAGAATAAGAATAATTTAGCTTTAGCGTTTATAGGAGATGGTACATGGGGACAAGGGGCAGTTTACGAAGCATTGAACATGGCTTCGTTGTGGCAAGTTCCGTTAGTCATTGTATGTGAAAATAATGGAATTTCTCAAACAACTCTGTCAAGTATTAATTTATCTTCAGATATAAAAAAAAGAGCAGATGCTTTTGAAATAGACTTTTGTTTAATAGAACAAGGACTAACTGTTTCAGAAATTAATAAAAAATTAAAAAATAAATTTGAGTTAGTTAGAAAATCTCATAGTCCTTTAATAATAGAATTTAAAACAAATAGACTTGCTTCTCACAGTAAAGGAGATGACACCAGGTCTTTGGAGGAAATTAAAAAACTTAATCAAGAAGATTGGTATTATAAACTAAGTAAGATAAATTCAAAGGAATTAAATTTAATTGAAAACGAAATTAAAAATGAAGTTAACATTCTAGTTGAAAATATTTTAAAAAGATCAGATATTAAAGAGGTAAAACTAAACAGTTTAGGTTTAAATTTTAAAAATATTCTTAAAAACAATTTTAAAAATGAGAGAATTCTAGAAAATTTAAATAGAGCTATTAATGATTTCATGAGTACAAATATTAATTCTTATTTTATTGGTGAGGATATTATGGATCCGTATGGTGGGGCGTTTAAAGTCGCAAAAGGATTATCAACTAATTTTCCTGGTAGAACAATTACAACTCCCATAAGTGAATTGGGTTTAGCTGGTGTTGGAAATGGTTTAGCTTTATGTGGCAATAAAGTTATTGTTGAATTTATGTTCGCTGATTTTGCTTTTTTAGCTTTTGACCAGATAATAAATTTTGCCGCTAAAACTAGAACTATGTACGGAGAATTATTAGATCATTCGGTGCTTTTCAGATGTCCTGTTGGAGGACATCGTGGCTATGGAGCAACTCATAGTCAATCAATTCAAAAATTTTTTTTAGGAATTCCAAATTTAGATTTATATGAGCTTTCTCCCCTTCACAACATGACTAATATTTTAATTTCAATAATGGATTCAGGTAATTCATCTATTTTATTTGAGTCAAAGACTATTTATCCATTAAAATCCATCGACACTGGAAGCTTCAGAAATATCTTTAATCATGAAAAATTAGATGAATTAACTTCTCATGTTTTTATTGAAAACAATATTGATTCGTTAATAATATGTGGAGGCTCCATGGTTCCTGATTGTATTGACGTAATCGAAACATTATTTTTAGAACATGAAATTAGCACACATTTAATTAATCCATTCAAATTATATCCTTTCGATATAAAACTGATCAATAAATTTTTGAAATCAAAAATACCAGTATTCATAGTAGAGGAAAGTACAGTCGGGGGAACATGGTATTCAGAGATCACTTCTTTAATTAATTTTATTTCAGAAGAAAAAATTAACTGTTATAATATTTGCTCAAAAGATGAAATAATTCCTAGCTCAAAACATCTAGAAGAAATTATGTTAGTAAACAAAAATGATATTTATAATTCTATAGTAGAAAATTTAAAAATATGAAGAAAATATTAGTGCCATTTATAAATAGTAATGAAACAGAAGCAAAACTAGTAGATTGGAATATCGAAGATAAATCTAAAGTTTCAAAAGGTGATATTATTGCTAGTATCGAGACTACTAAAGCTGATGTTGATCTTGAATGTGAATATGACGGAAATATAAAAATTATTGGTAAGCCAGGTGAAAATTATGCTTTTGGAGAAATAATAGCTTTTATATATGAAGATGAGTTAGAAATCAAAAATTTCGAAAAAAAATATAAAAAAACTAAAAAAACTAAAAAGAAATCAATAATAACAAAGCCTGCTAGAAAATTTATGGAAGAAAATAATATATTGGAGGAGGATATTTTAAGTTTAGGCTTAGAAGTTATAAAAACAAAAGATATTAAGCATTTAGCTAATAAAAATGAAAATGAATTTGACATTAAGATATCACCTAGGCAGTTAGCTATTGCTAAAACTGTGGAAATATCCAAGTTTTCAATTCCTGATGCATATCAATTAAAGAAAATTTATGTTGATAATGCAATAGAAAGATTATCTGCGTATTCAAAAAAACATAAATTAGTTTTGGGAATTCCTGAATTATTAATTTATGTAATTTCTAGTTTACATAATAAATATCCATTTTTCTATGGTAAGATAAAAGAAAATGATGTTTATGAAAAAACTGAAAATCCAAATATTGGAATAACTTTAGATGTTGGTAAAGGTCTTTTTATCCCTGTTATTTTTAATGCAAATAAATTAAAGATAAAAGATATAGCAGTCCTTTTAACATCTTACAAATTGAAGTCGATAAGAAATAGTTTTAAAAATGAGGAATTAAGTAATTCAAATATTACAATTAGTCTAAATATGGATGATGACACCTTTTTTGTTAAACCAATTATTTTCCCTGATCAAACTTGTATGATTTCTTTAAATGCAATATTTAAAGAAGTTGTTTTAAATGATGGGAAAATTAATGAAGTAAAATATTTAAATTTAGGTTTATCTTATGACCATAGAGTTATTAATGGTTTTGAAGCAAATAGTTTTTTGACTGACATTAAAAAAATAATTGAAGGAGATTTTAAATTAAATTAAACTAAAATGAAAGAAAGCATAAAAAAAATAATGGCAAATACTTTTGAAATTAATATTAATGATATTTCAGAGGAATCATCTCCAAATGATTTTGAAAGTTGGGATTCTTTAAGGCATTTAATGCTTATTGTTAATCTTGAGGAGAAATTTCAAATTAAGTTTAGTGATGAAGAATTAGTAAGTTTAGTTGACTTTAAGAATATTTATCAAATTATTTCAAAAAAAATGATATAATGAATAATCCATACGTAATAGGAAAAACAATTTATTTAAGAGCACCTGAAGAAGAGGACTTAAATGGAAAATGGCATGAATGGCTTAGTGACCCTGATATTACTCAGTATTTTGCAGATAGGGCATGGCCTAATACTAAGAAAAGACAAAGAGCTTTTTATCAATCAATTAATAATGACTCAAAGGACCGTCTTGTACTAGCAATTTGTTTAAAAAAGAATGATAAACATATAGGAATATGTAATCTTAGTTCAATAAATTATATTCATAGATATGCAGACATCGCATTTATTATTGGCGATAAGAAAAATAGGAATGGTCAAATAGCATTAGAAACCTTATCTTTACTTATAGAAGCTGCCTTCCAAAAACTAAATTTATTAAACTTAAAAAGCGTCCATTTTTCAGTTAATCCTCACACACCATTATTAGAAAAATTGTTTGGATTTAAAGAGATTGGCAGATACAAAAAATTATTAAATTATAAAGGTAAGTATGTTGATTCTGTTTGTACTCAATTATCAAGGGATGATTGGAAAAAAAGAAATAATATGAAATAGTTATGAAAAGAAAACTAGTTGCTGCACTTGCATGTAGAAATCAAGGATCTAGATTATATGGAAAACCTATTCAGAATTTGGATATTAAAAATGGGGTTAGAATTATTGATAATTTAATCGGGTGTCTCCAATCAATCTCATCTATAGATGAGATTGTGCTTGGCATTTCTGAAGGAATAGAAAATAAAACTTTTATTAGTATAGCCAATGAAAAGCAAATTAAATATATTATTGGTGATGAAGAAGATGTGCTAAGTAGATTGATTTCTTGTGGAGATATTTCTAATGCAACAGATATTTTTAGAGTTACTTCCGAGTCACCTTTTTTGTTTTTTGAGCCAGTTGATGATCTTTGGGATAATCATAAACTAAAGAAATTAGATGCAACTTTCTATGATGATGTCGTAGATGGTTCAGGTTTTGAGATTTTATCTATGCATTCATTAAAAAAGTCTCATAAAATGGGTGGAAGAAGACATAGATCAGAATTATGTAGCTTATATATTAGAGAAAATATAGATCATTTTAAAGTTGAAAAACCTAAACCAATTAAGGAGTTAATAAGAAAAGATTTAAGATTAACTGTCGATAATCCTGAGGATCTGGTTATATGTAGAAAATTATTTGAAGAATTTAAGGATTTAGCTCCTAGAATACCAGTATTAGAACTCATAAAATTTTTAGATAGAAACACTTCATTAAAAGATTTAGTTTATCCTTTAACAGAATCTGGATATAAATCTATGTATTTATAATATGAATACAGGACAAAATTTATATAAAAAAGCCAAGACTCTTATACCTGGAGGAACAATGCTCTTATCTAAAAGACCAGAGATGTTTCTCCCCGAAAATTGGCCTTCATATTATTCAAAAGCTAAGGGTTGTCATATTTGGGACCTAGATAATAAGAAATATATTGATATGTGTATAATGGGTATAGGAACAAACACCTTAGGTTATGGAAAATCGGAAATAGATAATGCTGTATTAGATATAATTAAAAAAGGAAATATGAGTACTCTCAATTGTCCAGAAGAGGTTGATCTAGCAGAAAAATTAATTGAAATTAATCCCTGGGCCGACATGGTTAGATTTGCTAGATCAGGTGGTGAAGCCAATTCAATTGCTATTAGAATAGCAAGAGCTGCTACTGGAAAAGATAATGTAGCAATTTGCGGTTATCATGGTTGGCATGATTGGTACTTATCTGCAAATCACAATAAAGGTGATGATTTATCTGGTCATTTATTATCTGGTTTAAATCCAAATGGAGTGCCAAATAGTTTAAAAAATACTGTATTTCCATTCCAATATAATGATTATGATGAGTTATTAGATATAGTTAGAAATAAAGATATTGGCGTAATTAAGATGGAGGTTGAAAGAAACTTTGGACCAGAAGATGACTTTTTAATAAAGGTAAGAGATTTATCAAAAAAAAATAATATTGTATTAATTTTTGACGAATGCACTTCTGGATTTAGAGAAACATTTGGAGGTATTCATAAGAAATATAATGTAGAGCCAGATATGGCAATGTATGGAAAAACACTTGGAAATGGATATGCAATAACTGCAGTTGTGGGAAGAAAATCAGTAATGGAAGCAGCTCAATCAACATTCATAAGTAGTACGTTTTGGACTGAAAGAATTGGCCCTACTGCTGCTTTAAAAACATTGGAGATTATGGAAAAAATAAAATCCTGGGAAATTATTACTCAAATTGGTAATAAAGTTAGAAGCGGATGGATAGAATTGGCAGAAAGCCATAATCTAGACATAACTACTTCAGGAATTCCATCAATTAGCACTTATTCTTTTAATTCTAAAAATTCATTAGCATATAAAACATTAATTACTCAAGAAATGCTAAAAAAAGGTTTTTTAGCAAGCACCAATTTTTATGCATGTATATCGCATGACGATTATAAAATAGATTTGTATTTAAATGCATTATCTGAAGTATATAGTATGATTTCTGATTGTGAAAATAATAAAACAAAGATCAATGATTTACTTGAAGGTCCTATTTGTCATAGTGGTTTTGGTAGATTAAATTAAAATTTATGGAAAAATATAAGTGTTTGAATAAAAACATTTACAATTCAGGAAAATATAAAATTTTACCACTAAGATTTCAAGACAGATATGATATTATGAAATGGAGAAATGAACAAAAATATCATTTAAGACAAGAAAATAATTTAACAAAAGAAGAGCAAGACTTATATTTTGAAAAGGTCATAAATAATTTATTTAGAATAAAATTTCCAAATCAAATTTTATTCTCTTATTTAGAAAATGATAAGTGTGTTGGATATGGTGGTTTAGTTCACATTAATTGGCAAAAAAGAGAAGGTGAAATCTCATTTATTATGAATACATCTCTTGAAAAAATTTTTTTTGATTTTCATTGGAAAAAGTTTTTGTTTCTTATAGAAAAAGTAGCTTTTAAGGATTTGTCTTTTAAAAAGATTTTTACCTATGCATATGATTTAAGACCGCACATATATAAAATTTTTGAGGATGTCGGTTACAGTAAAGAATCTGAGTTGAAAAATCAAATCTTACATAATGGAGAATATAAAAGTGTAATAATACATTCAAAAAGAAATAAATGAAACACCTACTAGTTATTACTGGAGGAAATAGAGGGCTTGGAAAATCTATTGTTGATCTATTTATAGATAAGACAAATTATAATATTTTATTATTATCAAGGAAGATTCACCAATCTCACATGGGGAATGGCAAAATAAATTTTTTAGAAATAGATTTATCTGGTGAACTATCAGAAAAGAAAATAAATAAAATTACTAATCAAACAATTGATTATTCTAAAATTATATTTATAAATAATGCTTTTACAATTGAACCAATAATAAAATTAAAAGATTTTACAATTAGTCAAATAAATCATTCATTTAATACTAATATGAAATCAAGTATTTCTATTATTTCTAGAATAATTAAAACGAATATTAATAAGGAGCTTGTTTTTGTAAATATTAGTTCTGGAGCTTCATATAAAGCTATTGATTGTTGGAGTTTATATTGTAGTGCAAAAGCATATATGAATATGTTTTTTGACTCAATAAATATTGAATATAAGTCAAAAAATATAAAATCAATAAATTTTGATCCAGGAGTTATGGATACTGATATGCAAAAAATTATTAGAGAATCAAATTTTGAAAATGTAGATCATTTTTTATCTCTTTCTAACAAAAACCAATTGAAATCCCCGTCAGAAGTTTCTGAATTATTGTTTAAAAAAATAATTTAATGAATATAGCTGTTTTGTCAGATATTCATGGCAATCATTTTGCCTTGAAACAAGTTTTAGTTGATCTTAAAAGAAAGAAGGTAGATAAAATTATAATTTTAGGTGATATTGTGGGTTATTACTATCATCCAGAAAAAGTATTTGAATTACTTTCAGAATGGGATTATATTGCTATAAAAGGTAACCATGAGGTTATTTTACAATTGATTTATGAAAATAAAATTGATACTAAAGAAGTTAAACGAAAGTACGGAAGTGGTCATGAAATAGCAATTAAGAATTTAACTAAGAGCGAATTATTTTATTTATTCAATTTACCACAGCAAAGAGAATTAATATTAGACGATGTTTCTTTTCAATTAAATCATGGAGCCCCATGGGATCAAGAAGAATATTTATATCCTGATACTAAAATTGAAAAATTATTAAAATGTAATTCAATTAATCATAATTTTGTTCTTGTTGGCCACTCTCATTATTCTTTTTCTTTTGATTGCGGAAATAGTATATTAATTAATTCTGGTTCTGTTGGTCAGTCAAGAAAAAAAGGAGGAATAGCTAATTGGGTATTAATTGATACTAACAGTAAAAGTTATGAGATAAACGATACTTTGTATGAAATAGATGAACTTTTATTGGAAATAAATAAATTTGATCCTAATAATAAATATTTAAAAGAAGTTCTCTTAAGACAAAATAATTAGCTTTAATGATGAAAAGAAAATATAATATTTTGGTAACTGGTTCAGGAGGAGATATTGGACAAAGTATTGGAAAAATATTAACTAAAATTGGATATAATACTTTTGGATTAGATATTTCCCCTAATAATCCTGCTAGATTTATATTTGATAATTTTGACACATTTCTAAATGTGAAAGACCCAAAATATATTGCTCAACTTAAAGAATTTATAAGTGTCAATAAAATAGATCTTGTAATACCAGCATCTGAAGCAGAATTAAGATTTTTTACAAAAGATAAAACCCTAGAGACAAATTTTAATAATGTTAAATTAATAATGGCTAATAGTTATTCAAGAATTGTAGGGTTTGATAAGATTAAAACATGTAATTTTTTAGAAAAAAATAATTTATTATTCCCAGAAATCTATACTAATGCTAAAGATGCAATATATCCATGTATTGCAAAACCAAGGATTGGTTCTGGGAGCTCAAATATTTTTATAGTTTCAAATAAAGAAGAGTTTTACTTTATTTCAAGAAAATATAAGGACATTTTTTTTCAAGAACTTTTAAATGATAATAACGGAGAATATACATCATGTGTGTACAGAACATTTGATAAAAATATAAGACATATAACATTTAGAAGAGAGTTATCTTCTGGTTATAGTAGCTTTGGCGAGCTTGTATCTATGGATGAAATAGATAATTTACTATATAGTATTGCAGAAAAAATAGACTTGAAAGGAAGTATTAATGTGCAGTTCAGATTTCATAAAGGGAGACCTGTAGTTTTTGAAATAAACCCTAGATTTTCAAGTACTGTTTTATTTAGACACTTAATGGGTTTCAGAGATCTTGAATGGTCTATTTCAGAGGCATTGGGAAATAGTATTGGAGATTACAAAAAACCAGAAATTGGGACTAAGTTTTATAAGGGTTACAATGAATATGTTATTTAATGTTAAAAATATTATAATAATAATTTAAATAATTTTTTTTATAATGAAAATAGGAAACTTTAATATAAACTCATCATCAAATATTTTTATTATTGCAGAATTGTCAGCAAATCATAGTGGTAGTAAAGACATAGCAATAAAATCAATACTTGCTGCTAAGAAGGCAGGTGCAGACTGTATAAAATTTCAGACCTATACAGCTGATACTATAACATTAAATTCAAGAAGAGATGATTTTAAAATAAAGGGAACTATATGGAATGATAGATATTTACATTCTTTATACAAAGAAGCTTATACTCCATGGGAATGGCAAGAGGAATTATTTGAAATAGCAAGAAATGAAGGTTTAGAGTGTTTCTCATCTCCATTTGATAAATCCTCTGTTGATTTTTTAGAATCGCTTAACACACCTGCTTATAAAATTGCATCATTTGAAATTACAGATATACCTTTAATCAAATATGTTGCTTCTAAAGGGAAACCAGTAATAATCTCAACTGGAATTGCCTCTTCAGATGACATTGAACTAGCAATAAAAACCTGTAAAAATATGGGTAATAATGATATTGCTTTATTAAAATGTACTTCAAGTTATCCGGCTCCAATTAATGAAGCAAATTTAATTATGATAAAGGATCTTGCAGATAAATATAATGTTATTACAGGAATATCAGACCACACTATTGGAAGTTTAGCACCTGTTATTGCTACAACTCTTGGAGCAAAAATTATTGAAAAACATTTTATTCTAGATCGTTCTATTGGAGGACCTGACTCATCATTTTCCATGGATGAAAAAGAATTTAATCTAATGGTTAATAAAGTCAGAGATGCTGAAAAAGCTTTGGGAAAAGTTAATTATAATCTAACATCAAAACAGATTCAGGGACGAGATTTTTCTAGGTCTTTATATGTTGTTAAAGATGTAAATAAAGGAGATGTAATTAGTGAAAATAATGTTAAATCAATAAGACCTGGATATGGATTACATCCAAAATATTTAGAAGAAATAATTGGAATGAAATTTAACAGAGATTTAAAAAAAGGTAACCGAATGAGTTTTGAATTTATTAAAAAATAAATATTTATAATATTGTTTATATATGATTAGTAATTTTAAACAAAACTTGATTTTATCATATCTTTTTCTGTCGATTTTAGTTATCAATATTTGGTCATACTATAGTGCCTATTATTATGACACTAATTCATTTAAATATAATTACGTCTTTTTATTGCTTTTAATTCCAACATTCCTTTTTAGCTTTAAAAGATTTTTTAATTTTTTGATAAGTTCGAGATATAAAAAAATTTTATTATTATTTGTTGTTTTTTTATCTCTTGATGTATTAATTAATTACCCTGTTAATAAGTATAAGGTAGACACTTATATATTTTTTTGGGTTATTATAGTTTTTAGCTATATTTTTAAATATATAGAAAGGAGAAGATTTACTAGGTTCTTATATTACATTGTCTTTGTCTGGTTAATTTTTTCTTGCATCGAATTTTATATTATAGAAAATTACCCACTCACTCACTTAAATACATGGGAAGGGATTGGGGTTCAAAATATATTTGGTAAAGAAAATGAATATCATGGATTTGGAATACATGGCCTAGGAATTACTTCTCAAGTAAATACAAGTGCATTAGTACTATTTCTTTTCTTATCCATACACTATATAATTAAGAAAAGAAATATTGTTGTAATAACATTTAATTTAGTAGCAATTTTAATTACAATATATCTATTGCAATTTTCATCATCTTTAACTGGTGTGATAAGTTTTTTAATTGCTATCTATTTCTATGTAATTTCTACAAAAACTAATGTTAAAATTAAATATACATATTCGTTTCTTTTCTTATTTGCATTTATTTTTTCTTCTTTAATTTTCATTTTAGGAAATTTTTTTGGATTTGCAGCTAGAACAGGAAATGAGGAAGCTTACTATTATGATTTATTTTTATGGCCAATACAATACTTAACAGATAATTTTATAATTGTTTTATCTGGTTTTCAAAATTATATTCCTGCAAATATTACTCCTTTAGAAAATAGATATTTTAATTTATTATTGTCAGTAGGTATAATATTTTTTTACTATTCTATATATATTTTATATAGGTTTCATAGTATTATATATGCAAATATTAATTTTTTACTTAATGGTGCTCTTATAATGTTTATATATACATATCTCATATTTTCATATTTTCATATTTCATACATACCACATACTAATGGAATAATTTTATTTTCTCTATTCTTTATTTATTGTGCTTCTTCTTTTCAAAAAAATAAAAATGATGCTAAAAATTATAGGAGATAGTCTAGACTTTATTTATATGCGTAAAAAATTTTTACGATCATTAATCAGGGGATATTTCAAGTTAAAAAATGATAAAAAGCTAGATTATATTCTTACTATTAGGAAATTAATTTCTAGAACAAAATTAAAAAATGATTGTAATTCGGAAATAAATTCATTTTTTTTGGGAGCTTCAGACTCTAATATTCAACTTTCTATACATCAATTTTTGCTAACACGACTTATCAATATTGATTTAAACCGAAAGATTCTTTCTTTCATTTCAACAGGAAAAAAAATATTTTATCCCTTACCAAAAGAATGGAGAAGAAAAATGATTGAAGAAAACATAATGAATGACTCTATTATCAATAAAATTTATTGGAATTTATATATAATTACGATTTTTTGTTATGGTATATTAATTAATTTCAAGAGATTGCTATTTTTAATTTTTTATTTTTTTTATGGAAATAAAATTGAGACCTATAATGGTGTTTATTTCCATAAGCTGAAAATTAATAATCTTCCAATTGAAGATGAATCAGGTGTAATTAATTGGTACGATAAAGTTTTCGGTATTCATGATAAAAATAAATTTTATTTTCATGATGTTAATACTAATGTTAGAATGTCAATTAACACTGCTATTCTAAAATATTTAAAATATCCATTTCAATTAAAATTAAGTTTTAAACAAATTATTGGATATGTATTGTGGTATATATCATGTATTTTTTATTCAATTTTCGAATATTTTAAGGGCAATTACATATATATGCTTTTATTTCATGATGCTTCACTAGCCTATTTGTATAGAAATAGTTCTACAAGTTTTAAAAAAATATTAATTCATCAAACAGGTTATTTATATAAGCCGCTTTGGACATATGAAGCAGAAAAATTAGGCACGGATGTGGTTTTGTACTTTTATGGAACTAATATTCAAAATATAAAGTTTAAAAATAAAGATTTTATCCAAGATAACTTTTGGGAATATGCAAATTGGAAAAAATATTACGCGTGGGATAAATCCCATTATCAATTTTTAAATAATAACTTAAATAATTTTTCTGATATTGATATTATAGGCCCTGTAGATTTTATTTCCAATAATAGAAAAATCTTGTGTAGTAAGTCACTTTCTATTATTGAAAATAATGATTTTATTTCAATTTTTGATGTTCAGCCTCAAAGAGAATCTTTTTATTATTCATTAGGCAATGAGGTTGAATATTATGTTGTTGATACAGCTATAAATTTTCTTAATGACATATGTAATATTGCTTTAAAATATAATTTTACTGTGGTACACAAAAGGAAGAGGAAAAATGAAGAGCATAAAATTAGGAATCTTAAATATATCAAACACCTATCTAAACTATGTAAAAAAAGAAATTTCTATAGTGTTGATCCTGATATCTCAGCTAATATGATTATTGATAAATCTAAACTTGTTATCTCTATGCCATTTACTTCAACAGCACTTTATGCTAGAAGTAAAAATATACCAACTATTTTTTATGATCCAACATCTAAAATTGATAGAACATTTCATAAATTTGATGATATTGATTTGATTTGCGGAAAAAATGAATTAGAAGCTTGGTTTAAAAAAATATAAATTTTTAAAAAAATATTATGAAAAAACGACTAATTGGCTCCTGGCTTACTATTAATAATCTTTTTATTGCTGAATTTATGGCAACTTTTGATTTTGATTGGCTTTGCATTGATATGGAACATTCTGTTATAGATTATAGGTCTGCTCAACAAATGGTCTTGGCCATTCAGAGTAAGGGAATTAAAGCCTATATTAGGGTCGGCGAAAATAATCCAAGAATAATTAAACGCGCACTAGATACTGGTGTTGAAGGATTAATAATTCCTAATGTAAATTCCTTAATAGAAGCTAAAAATGCTTTAATGTATATGCATTATCCACCTAAAGGATCCAGGGGTGTAGGACTTTCTAGAGCTCAGGGATATGGATTTGATTTTGAAAATTACAGAGATAAAAAATCAAAGGAAATTAAATTGATTGTTCAAATTGAGCATATTAATGCTATAAAAGAATTGGAAGATATTATAAATATTGATGGTATTGATGGTACACTAATAGGTCCTTATGATTTATCAGCATCAATGGGGAAACCTGGAGAGTGGAATGATCCAGATGTAAAGGATGCTCTAAATAGATATCTTGAAATTTCAAAAAAATATGATAAATTAATCGGATTTCATGTGATTGAGCCTAATAATATATCGGTTAACAATAAAATAGTTGATGGATATAACTTTATAGCATTTAGTACAGATACAATGTTTTTAGGAACAAAAATACAGGAAGAATTAAAAAAAATAAATAACGAATAATTTTGCTATGATTCTACAAGTTTTAGATATAGGAGCCAGAGGAGGAATTCAATGGCCATGGAATAAGTTTGATAAATCTAAATTATCTATCATACTGGTGGAACCAGATGTTGTTGAAGCTAATAGACTAAAAAAATTGTATAAAAATTTTAAATATCAAATTTCTGTATTACCTATTGCTTTATGGTCAACAAAGTCAGAAATTAATTTAAATCTTACCAAATCATTAGGTGCTTCATCTGTTTATGAACCAAATACTAAATTTTTAGAACAGTTTCCAGAAGCTGATAGATTTAGTATTACAAAAAAAATTAAAATAAAAACTGATACAATTGATTCTATTGTAAATTCTGGAAAAATTAATATGATTGATTTTGCAAAAATTGATGTTCAAGGGGCCGAACTTGAAATATTAAAAGGAGGTCAATTTCATTTTGAATCCAATTTAGTTGGTTTAGAACTAGAAGTTGAATTTATAGATATGTATAAAAAACAACCCTTATTTAGTGAGATTGACAGTTATATTAGAAATTCATTAGGGCTAGAACTTTGGGACATAAATAAGTCATGTTGGAAATATAAGGATGGATATAAAATAAAGGGACCAGCAAAAGGAAGACTTATTTTTGGAGATGCGTTGTATTTTAGACCTTTGACAAATATAGATTTATGGTTAAAAAAATTTTCTAAATCAGAAGCTAAGGAAAAAATTCTAAAATTATTTTATTCGGTTTTGGGCTATGGATACATTGATTATGCAGCATCAATATTAAAAAACAAATCAATATTATATTATTTAGATAAAGAAACAATAAAATACATGAATTCTCTTTTAAAAAAATCCAATTCTGGCATTATTGTATATTCTAAACTTTTTAGACTTTTTTATTGGTTGTTTTCTACTTTAGCAAATATTTTTAAACCCAGCTATAATAGTTGGGCTACTAGAAGTAATAGACAATTAGGTGTTTACAAGTTTGGACCTTTTTGGTATTATTAATTAAAAATAATGATAAAAAATTTATTTAAAAATATTATTAATAATTTGACAGAAAAGTTATATAAAACTTCATTTGGTCAGTATATTACTGAAATACTTATAAATGAAGGTATGGAAAAGAAAAGAAAAATAAGTTATAGAAATATTGAGATGTTTTTTTCTGTTCCTAATAGATTAAATAAATACAGAGTTGATAGTTTTTCAATTAAGGAGCCTGAAACGCTAGACTGGATCGATGAGATTACTGAAAATTCAATTGTTTGGGATATTGGCGCTAACATAGGTTTGTATACTATTTATGCTGCCAAATCTAAAAATTGCAAAGTTTATGCTTTTGAACCTTCTTTTTTTAATTTAGAATTGCTTGCTAGAAATATTTATATAAACAATCTTCAAAATAATATTATTGTTATTCCTGTTTCTGTAAATAAAAAACTTGATGAAAATGTTTTTCAACTATCATCAACTCAATGGGGTGGTGCTTTATCAACCTTTGGAGCTGGTATAGATCAGGATGGTGAGCCTATAAATACCAAATTTGAATACAAGACTATTGGTCTATCTATGGAAGATATGAGAAATAAATTAAAAATACCTGCGCCAGATTATGTTAAAATAGATGTTGACGGAATTGAACATCTAATTTTAAGTGGTGGAATTGATGTTTTAAAGAATGTCAAGAGTATATTAATTGAAATAAATGATTCTTTTATTGAGCAGTCTAATGTAACTACAGAAATTCTAAAAAAATCAGGGTTTTTATTATTTAAAAAATGCAGATTACAAGGATCTAAAAATCAATTTAATCAATGGTGGGTTAGAAAATAATCTAAGAAATAATTTTTGATGCATAAATTTTTATGAAAGTATTAGGAATAATTCCTGCAAGGATGTCAGCAACTAGATTTCCAGGTAAACCAATGGAAAAAATATTAGGAATTCCAATGATAGGTCATTGTTATTTTAGGGCAAGACTAAGTTCATTAATTAATGATTTATATATAGCTACTTGTGATAAAATTATATATGATTATATAATAAGTGTTGGAGGAAAAGCAGTTATGACTTCAGATAAACATGAAAGAGCAACTGAAAGAACAGCTGAAGCGCTTAAAATTATTGAGTCAGAGAAGTCTATTAATTATGATATTATTGTAATGATGCAAGGAGATGAACCACTTGTTGATCCTACAATGATTGATGATTCAATAAAACCATTAATTTATGATAAAAAACAGGTTACAAATCTTATGAGACGTATAGATAATTTAGATGAAGTAAATAACCCAAATAATGTTAAGGTAGTTATTGATTCAAAGGGTAACTCCATTTATATGTCAAGAGAACCTATCCCATCAGCAAAGAAATTTGAAAAAAAAATTGAATTTTATAGACAACTTGGAATAATTTCATTTACAAGAAATGCATTGATTAAATTTATAAAATTAGAAACGTCAAGTTTAGAAATTATTGAGTCTATTGACATGAACAGATTTATAGAAAACAGGATTCCAATTTTCATGGTAGAAACTAAGTCAGAAGTTGATGCTGTGGATACCCCAATTGACTTAAAAAGAGTAACAAATAAAATGAAAAAGGATAAATTATTTCAACATTATAAAAAATAAATATTTTGAAAAAAGTTTTAACTTCACCATCATCATTTGGACAAATATCAACAGAACCTTTTAATTTATTAAAACAAAATGGATTTAGCCCTATTAATAATCCGCATGGAAGAAAACTTAAAGAAAATGAGATAATTGAGTTAGGAAATGACTGTGTTGCTGTTATAGCTGGTGTAGAAAATTTTTCAAAGAATGTCTTAGATTCTTTACCAAAGTTAAAATGTATTAGTAGGGTTGGTGTTGGTTTAGATAGTATTGATTTAGATTATGCAGAGAAAAAAGGAATTAAAATCTTAAACACACCTGATGGGCCAACTAGATCTGTTGCAGAATTTACATTAGCTATGGCATTATCATTATTAAGAAAGATTCCACAGGCTCATAATGATATGAAAAATAATATATGGAAAAAGCAAGTTGGCAATTTATTTGCCCATAAAACAGTAGGTATAATTGGTCTTGGTAGAATTGGAAAAAACGTTGCAGAATTATTTAATGCAACTGGATTTAATGTTATAGGATTTGATATAAATCCAGATCATTTATGGGCAAAAAAAAATAGTGTTAAATTGGAGAGTTTTAATAAGGTTGTTTCTATGGCTGACATATTAACCTTACATGTTCCTGGAAATACTAATAAACCATTAATAAAAAAAATAGATTTTATAAAAATGAAGAAAGAATCAGTATTAATTAATTTGTCTAGAGGTGGGGTCGTAGATGAAAGTGCATTATTTAATGCTTTAAAAAATAATGAAATTAAAGGAGCAGCAACTGATGTTTATGAAGAAGAACCTTATAGTGGGGACTTAAATAAATTAGATAATATTATTCTAACACCTCATATTGGATCATATACAATGGAAGGTAAATTAAAAATGGAGATAGATGCTGTAAATAATATGTTAAAATATTTTAATAAAAAAATATGAAAAAATTAAGAGTTGCAATTGCTGGTTATGGAGTTGTCGGGAAAAGGAGACATTTTTACATAGATCAGCACCCAAAAATGAATGTAGTTGCAGTCTGTGATAAAGTTTTTAAAAAGGAAAAGCCTAATTACAATAAAAAATTAAATTATTTCATTAACTACAAGGAAATGTTAGAAAGAGAAAAAATAGATCTATTATTTGTCTGTCTAACAAATAATATTGCGGCTGAGGTTACAATAGCTGGACTATCCAAGGGAATGCATGTGTTCTGTGAAAAGCCACCTGGTATGACTGTCAAAGAAATTGAAAATGTAATTAAAAAAGAAAAAGCTTATCCTAATTTAAAATTAAAGTATGGTTTTAATCATCGATATCATGATTCTGTAAAAAAAGCTCTAAAAATAATAAAATCTTCTGATTTAGGAGAAGTTATTAGCGTTAGAGGTGTTTATGGAAAGAGTATGATTGTTCCTTTTTCCCATGGTTGGAGATCAAAGAGAAAACTGGCTGGTGGAGGAATATTATTAGATCAGGGTATTCATATGCTTGATTTGATGCGTTTATTTTGCGGGGAGTTTATTGAAATTAAAAGCTATATATCAAATGATTTTTGGAAGCATGATGTAGAAGATAATGCTTATGCAATAATGAAAGATTCAAAGGGAAGAATATCAATGATTAATTCTTCTGCTACTCAATGGAAGCATAAATTTAGTTTAGAAATATCATTGACTATGGGTTATATTGAATTGCATGGAATTTTATCTGGATCAAAAAGTTATGGTGAAGAAACAATTATAATTGGAAAAAGAGATTTAAATTCATCAAATGGTCAAATGGAAAAGACTACAATAAAGTTTTTGAATGATAATTCGTGGAGAGATGAAATAAATGAATTTGCTAATTGTATATTAAATAATACACCCATTAAATACGGCACTAGTAATGACGCATTACAATGCATGAAGCTAGTGAATGAAATTTATTATCAAGATATTAATTGGAGAAACAAGTTTAAAATAAAAAAAAGTAATTAAATGAATAACTTAGATAAAATTTATAATAAAGCAGGACTTGATAAGAAATTATTTAGTAAAAATTATGTGGAATACCTAAAAACCTTACTTGATAAATTAGATCACAATAATATATCTAAATGTATTTCTGAATTAGAACTTGCTAGGGAAAATAATAATACAATTTTTATAATTGGAAATGGAGGGTCTGCATCAACAGCATCTCATATTGGAAATGATTTTGGCTTAGCTGTCCTTAAAAAGACAAATAAAAATAATTTTAAATCTTTTAGAGCTTTAGCATTGACAGACAATATGTCTGTGATTAGTGCCACTGCAAATGATAGTTCTTATAATAATATTTTTTTAGATCAATTAAAGATTCATTTTAGACCTGGCGATAAATTAATTGCTATTTCTGCAAGCGGAAATTCTCCTAACCTAATTTCTGCAGTTAAATGGTTTAAAAGTAAAGGAGGTACTTCAATTGGATGGCTTGGATTTGATGGCGGAAAATTATTAGATATGGTAGATATACCTATTGTTGTAAAATCTCCAAAAGGTGAATATGCTCCTGTTGAAGATATTCATATAGTAATAAATCATATTATTGTTACTTGGATGCAATACAAGATTCTTAATGAGGAATCCTTAATTTAATTAATTATTAAATTGGAAAGCGAATTTAAATTTTTATATAAAACAGTTATAGATGCATCCAGTATTGCTAGAAATTATATCAATTCTCCTGGAATATTAAAAAACAAGGATAAGGATATAAAAACAAAAGTTGATGTAGATGTTAATAATTTTATAATCAATAATTTAAGTAAAACTGGTATACCAATACTAAGTGAAGAATCAGATAATAATGCTATTTCTCTAAATGACGATATATGGATAGTCGACCCATTAGACGGAACACTAAATTTTACCAGAAAATTTCCTATTTCAGCAATTTCTATAGCACTTTTTAAAAAAGGAAAACCACATTTAGGAATAATTTATGATATTTTTAATAATAATTTTTTTATTTCAAGGTCCAAGCAAGGAGCAACTAAAAACGATGTAAAAATTAATGTTTCAAATATTTCTGATATTAATATGTCTATTTTAGGCACCGGTTTTCCATCTGGAACATCATATGAAACAAATCAATTATTGAGAACTGTAGAATCAATTAAAAAATTTAAAAAAATTAGAGCAATTGGATGTGCAAGCTTAATGTTATCTAATGTTGCTGAAGGTATTTTTGATGTTTATTATGAAAAAGATATTTATTTATGGGATGTTGCAGCTGGACTATCAATGGTTAAGGAAGCTGGAGGTTTAATTTATTACAAAAAAACTAATAATTATAAATATGAAGTTTTAGCAACCAATAACAAAATTTTTAATAAGGCTAAAAAAATATTAATAAAGTGATTTTACATTGATGATAGATAAAGTTAGATATCTTAAGCTTACAGAAATATTTAACGATATTTTGAGATCAACTCAAAGCAATTTAGAATTAACTTCTATTCCATGGATGCATATTATTAGAGAACATCCAATTTTTTTGGATAGATATGAGAAATTATTCAGAAAAGACAAATTTAATTTTTTCTTTTATAATATATGGGGAATAATTTCATGGTATTATCAAATTTTCAAAATCTTAACAAATAATATAAATGATTATTGGTTTTCAAATGTTGATAATCAAAAAAATGTTGATTATTTATTTATATCACACTTAATAAATGCAAAACAGTTTAGTACTGATGATGACATGTATTTTGGTAAAATACCATTAATGCTTGCAAAAAAGAAGAAGAAGGTTTCTATTGCATATATTTCATATATAAATAAAACATTTTCAAATTTTAAAAAATATGAACAAAAAAGCAGTTTAGGTAGATACTTTTTTTCCAAGGCATTGTCTTTTAATAAAGAATTAGAAATTAGGAGAAAATTAAAAGAGGAATCAAATAGGCTAAGGAAATTGTCAAAATCTGAAAAGTTTTCCAATTTAAAATGCAGGATTTTACATTACGCATCATATGAAGCTAAATTTAATGGAGCTCACTTCAATATGAGGTTACATAAACAGGTTATGGCTTTGGTTATGAGGTTAAACCCAAAAATAATAATTAATACATATGAAGGGCATGCATATGAGAGAATTATTTTTCATGCAGCAAGGAGTGTCAAGCCTAAAATTAAATGTATTTCATATCAACATTCAATAGTTTTTAAACTTTCCAATTCAATAAAAATTAAATTATCAAAAGAATATAACCCTGATTTAGTTTTTACCTCAGGTCATTTTGGAAAAATTGATTTGACTGAAGACTTAAGTCCAATCCCAATTAAGGTGTTAGGCTCAAAAAGAGGAGTTATTAATTTAAAAAATAAAAATACTTCTGAAAAGAATTTAACGAATAATACATGCTTAGTTATTCCTGAAGCTTTTTTATTTGAATGTAATCATTTATTTAATTTTTCTTTGAAATGTGCAAAAATTAATAAGAATATTAATTTTATTTGGAGATTACATCCTGAACTCACATTTGAAACTGTTTTTAATAAATATAAAAATTTATCTAATCTCCCTTCAAATATTTATTTGTCAAATGATGAGTTAGAAAATGATATAAGAAAATCTGGGTGGGTATTATATCGAGGATCTTCAGCTGTTTTAAAATCAATTTCATTTGGTTTAAGACCTTTATATTTGAGCAGGGAAAATGAAATTTCAATTGACCCCTTATTTAGAATGAAAAACTGGAAAAAAATCATTTCTAAACCAGAAGACTTGATTGCACTTGTTAAAAATGATATTAATAACAATTTTATTTATCATAAAAAATATTTTAAATTTTCTAGAAATTTTTGTGAAAAACAATTTTCTAATGTAGAAATAGATAAAATATATAACTTACTTAATTAAATTTTTAATAAACAATTATGAAAAATTATATTTATCTGTCATATTTTTTGAATAGTAGTACACCTTTGTATGGCGGTAAAAAAGGTATTGAAGTAAATATTGATAAGAGTATTTCAAAGGGAGATAGTGCTAATACTAAAAATATTATATTTCACAATCACTCTGGAACACATATTGACTTTCCAAATCATTTTTATGAAAAAGGGAAAACATCTTCTGATTATTCTGCCAATTTTTGGATTTTTGACTGCCCTTTTATATATCATATTCCTAAATCGCAATCAGAAATTATTGTGCCAGATGATATAAATTTAAAAGACATCCCATCAAACACTGATTTTTTGATTTTTGACACAGGATTTTATAAATTAAGAGATGATGAGTCCTTCTGGAAATTTAATCCTGGAGTTCATCCTGATGTAGCTAAATTTTTAAGAATAAATTTTCCTAAATTGAAGGTTCTAGGGATGGATTTTATTTCGTTAACATCTTATCAACATAGAGTTTTAGGCAGAAAAGCTCATAAAAGTTTTCTTGGTAAGAATAATATTTTATTGGTTGAGGATATAAATCTTAATGATATTAATGTTCAGCCTAAAAAGATATACTGCATTCCCTTATTAATTGAATCTATTGATGGCAGTCCAGTAACATTAATAGCTGAGATTTAATTAATTATTTTATAATCTATTTATTGATTCAAATGAATGAAATCTATTAAAATTTTATTTTTTTATGAAAATTAGTGCAGTTATTCCTACAAAAAATAGGGGATATGATTTGGTTAAGGCTGTTGAATCAATATATAACCAATTAAGAAAACCTGATGAATTAATTATTGTTGATCAATCCGATAATGATTCTAGTAAAACATTAGTAAATAAATTAAATCTTCCTGAATCAATCAGTTTAATATATATACATGATCGATCAATTAAGGGATTAGTAGATGCAAAATATCACTCTTTAAAATATGCCAAATTTGATATAATTTCTTTTTTAGAAGATGATATAGTACTTGAAGAAGATTATTTTAGAGAAATCTATAATACTTTTAAATTAAACAGTAAAATACTTGGTTGTTCAGGAGTGATAACAAATGCGAACACCTCAAATTTATTATATATAATATTACATTATATAACACATATAGGAATATTTAGAGATGATAGACCATTTGTTTATAGAAATCTATTTAATAAAAAAAACAAAATAGTATCTAGTAATGTTATTAGCGGCGGTCTTTCTAGTTGGAGATTAGATGTTTTTAAAAAAATATCATTTGATACATTAAACAATTTCCATTTAATTGAAGATTTTGAATTTTCATTTAGATTTAATAAATTTTTTTCCAATTCATTATTTATCATTTCAAATGCGAAACTAGCACATTATTTTTCTCCAATAAATAGAGAAAATGAGATTATGGTTACTGAAAGAAAAATAATGGAATTTTTAATTTTCTATAAAAAAAATATTAATCATAAATATAGTTTATTGTCTATCTTTGTTTTGCTATTGTCAAACATATTATTGAATATTTATAGGTCAATAGTAAAACTTGATATGCGTTATATAAAATCCTTTTTTATTGGATTTAAAAAAGGATTAAATCATAAAATTAAATAAAATGACTAAAAATAAGATTTGCGTTATTGGTTTAGGTTATGTCGGATTACCTCTAGCTGCTGAATTTGCAAGTAAGTTTTCAGTTGTGGGGTTTGATATTGATGAAGATAGAATTAATAATCTTAAAAATTTTAATGATAATACAAATGAGATTAGCAGTAAAATTTTAGATAGTATTATAAAGATTGATGATTCTAATGATATTGGCCTTTTTTGCACCTCTTCATATGATGAATTTACAGGATGTAATATATATATAATAACTGTTCCAACACCAATTGATAATGATAATAATCCTGATATTGGTCCATTAGTTAACGCTTCAAAATCTATATCTAAAAAATTAAAAAAAGGGGATATAGTTATTTATGAATCTACTGTATATCCAGGATTAACTGAAGAAGAATGTGTTCCAATTATTGAGAAATATAGCAATTTGAAATTTAATGTTGACTTTTTTGTTGGATATTCTCCTGAAAGGATTAATCCAGGAGATAAACTCCACACCATTGATAAAATTAAAAAAATAACTTCAGGTTCAAATAAAGAAACAGCTATCAAAGTCGATAATTTATATAAATCTATAATTAAAGCTGGAACTCATTTAGCTCCTTCAATAAAGGTTGCAGAGGCAGCAAAAGTTATTGAAAATGCCCAGAGAGATATAAATATTGCATTTGTAAATGAACTAGCAAAAATATTTAATCTTATTGATATTGATACTCATGAGGTATTAAAGGCTGCGCAAACAAAATGGAATTTTTTACCATTTAAGCCAGGTCTTGTAGGAGGTCACTGTATTGGTGTAGATCCATATTATCTAGCTTTAAAAGCAAAAAGGGCTGGATATAATCCTGAAATAATATTATCAGGTAGAAGGGTTAATGACTCAATGGGAAGTTATGTTGCTGATGAAATGATAAAAATGTTAGTTGATAAAAATATTGTAATAAAAAATTCAAAAGTTTTAATTTTGGGATTAACATTTAAAGAAAATTGTCCAGATATAAGGAATACAAGAGTAATAGACATAGTATATAGATTGAATAGATTTGGCATTGATGTTTCAGTTTATGACCCATATGTAAATAAGAAGGATATATTATCTTCATTAAAAATAAATTTTTATAAGACTGTTCCAGAAGGTCTCTTTGATGGTATTATATTAGCTGTTGCTCATAAGGAATTTAAATTGTTGAACATAAATAATTTGAAAAAAGCAAAATCTGTAGTTTATGATGTAAAAGCTTTTTTAGATAATTTTGATAAAAGTCTTTAATAATAATTTTGAAATATAATTTTGATTTAAAAAATAAAAAAATTCTTGTTACTGGTGGTGCAGGTTTTATAGGTTCCAATTTGTGTGAATATCTTGTTTCTAAAGGGGCATATATTAGGTGTTTGGATAATTTATCAACTGGAAATAAAGAAAACATAGAGCATTTAATTGATAAACCTAATTTTGAATTTATTAAGGGAGATATTAGGGATATAAATACATGTAAATCTGCATGTATTGATTTTGAATATGTATTACACCAAGCTGCTCTTGGATCTGTCCCTAGATCGATTAAGGATCCAAGTACCACTAATGAAGTTAATATTTCTGGATTTTTAAATATGTTAATTGCATCAAGGGATAATAATATTAAGAGATTTATTTTTGCAGCTAGTAGTTCAACCTATGGTGATTCAAAATTATTGCCAAAATTAGAGGAAAATATTGGAGAACAATTATCTCCTTATGCTATTACAAAATATGTTAATGAATTGTATGCAAGTAATTTTAGTAAGTTATATTCTTTAGATTTTATAGGATTAAGATATTTTAATGTTTTTGGTAGGAGGCAAAATCCTTCTGGTCCATATGCTGCTGTAATTCCAAAATTTATTAAGTTATTAATGGATAATATTTCTCCTACAATATACGGCGATGGAACATTTTCAAGAGATTTTACGTATATAGATAATGTTATTTTAATGAATGTTTTGTCTATATGTACTACAAAGAAAACTGCTATAAATAAAATATATAATACTGCAGTTGGCTCTCAAACTACTATAAATGATCTAGCAATTTTATTAAAAAAATATTTGAGTAAATATGATGCTAAAATTAATGAAATTAAATTGAACTATTCTGATCAAAGAGAAGGTGATATCCCTCATTCTTTAGCATCTATTCAAAAGGCTAAAGAATATTTAAATTATAATCCTACCCATTCTTTGGAATTAGGAATAAAAGATTCTATAGACTGGTACTGGAATAATATTTAGAATATGTGTGGTATAAATGGATTTGTTTCAAATGGATATAATATTGAAACAAAAAATATTATTAGATCTATGAATAGATGTATAATTCATAGAGGACCAGATGACTCGGGGGAATTTTATGATCTTTCTACTGTTTTTTCTATTGGTATGAGTATGAGAAGATTATCTATAATTGATTTAGATCAAGGCAAACAGCCAATTATCTCAGATGATGGAAATTTAGTAATAGCATTTAATGGTGAAATATATAACTACTTAGAGTTAAGACAAGGACTTGTCAAAAATTATAAAATTAGATTTAATACAAATTCAGATACTGAAGTAATTTTAAAACTATATGAAGTATATAAAGAAAAAGGATTTAAAATGTTAGATGGCATGTATGCTTTCTCAATATTTGATAAGAAATTGAATAAAATTATAATTTCTAGAGATTATTTTGGAGAAAAACCTTTATATTATTATCTAAATGAAGGAAAATTTTATTGGGCATCTGAATTAAAGTCTATAATTAAAGTTCTCCCTAGAAAACCAGATATTTGCAAGCGTGGACTTTCTCTTTATTTTCAATTAACTTATATACCTTCACCTTTTACAATTTACAAGAATATAAAGAAACTAGAACCTAATCATTATATTAATATTGATTTAAACAAATTAAGTATTCAAAAACATAAAATCAAGAAAGAAGTAAATCAAAAAGTTGTTAATAAAATTACTTTTGACGATGCAAAAAAAACAACATTTGATTTGGTTATGGAAAGTGTTAAATCTAGAGCTGTTTCTGATGTCCCTGTTGGCGCATTTTTGTCAGGTGGAGTAGACTCATCTATTATTTCACTATGCCACTCATTAAATCAGTCTAGTAAAATCGACACCTTTTCTTTAGGTTTTAGAAATAAGTCTTATGATGAATCTAATAAGTTTAGAACTATTTCTAATCACTTAAATAGTAACCATAATGAGATATTTGTTGATTTAAAAGATAATGTGTTTGATATTGATAGACTTTTATTAAATTATGATGAACCTTTTGCTGATTCGTCTGCCATACCTACATTCCTGATTTCAAAATATACAAGTAATAAAGTTAAAGTCGTTTTATCTGGTGATGGAGGTGATGAAGTTTTTGGTGGTTACAATAAATATTTAATCGGCAATATTAATAATTTTTATACCAGATTAATTTCAAAAAGCGTCCATAAAAAAATTAAATCTTTTCTCAATATTTTGTTGTATGAAAATAAAGACAAAAGAGGCTTAAAACATAAACTAAGAAAGGTCATAAACTCTATAGATTTTGACGGAAAATACTATGAAAAAATTATTTCATTGGGATTTTCTAATTCAGAATTAACATCAATAATCAAAGAAGGTTTTTTTGTTGAAAATATTTTATCAGATTTAAGTAAAAAAAATATTAAATCAATTAGCGATTTTAGAGAATTAGACAGAATTATTTCTCTAGAAGGTGACATGTTGGTTAAGGTTGACAGAGCTACTATGTTAAATTCTTTAGAATGCAGGGCACCTTTTCTAAACTATAAATTATGGGATTTCATCTCAGGAGTTCCTGAAAATTATTTAATTAACAACTGGAAAAAAAAATACTTATTAAAGGAGTCCTTTCGAAAATATTTTCCAAAAAATTTTTTAGATAAGCCAAAACAAGGTTTTGAGATTCCTGTTGGAGATTGGTTAAGAAATAATTTTAAAGTTGAACTTCTTTCTTATATTGAAGAAGAGTTTTTAACAAAACAAAAAATATTTAATGTTAAAATGATTCAAGAATTAGTAATAGATCATATAGAATCCAGAAAAGATAATACATTTAAAGTATGGACTTTCTTCTGTTTTCAAAAATGGTATAAGAATATTTATCTTTCCTTATAAATAAACATAATAAATGAGTAAAAAAATTAAGATTCTTAGGATTATGCATAGAATAAATATTGGAGGCCCCACATACCATGCAGCTTATTTGACTAAGTTCTTAGATAAAGAAATTTTTGAAACTTTATTAATCTCGGGAAATATAAATGACAATGAAGAAAGTGGTGAATATATATTAAATGAAATGGATGTTTCTGTAAAATATATAAATAATATGTATAGAAAAATAAATTTGTTTAGAGATTATTATGCCTATAAAGAAATAAAAAAAATTATAAAATTATATAATCCAGATATTGTTCATACTCATGCAGCGAAGCCGGGTTTTATTGGTAGATTGGCAGCAAATAATTTGAAGGTTCCAATTATAATACACACATTTCATGGTCATGTATTTCATTCCTATTTTAATTTTTTTAAGACAAGATTATTTATTTTTCTTGAACGATTTCTTGCAAAGAAAACAACTAAAATTATTGCAATTAGTAATGCTCAAAAAAATGAGCTTTCAAAAATTTATAAAATTGCAAAACCTGAAAAAATTCAAATAATTAATCTTGGTTTTAATTTAGAAAGATTTTCAACTAATACAGAAGTAAAACGAGATACTTTTAGAAATGAGTTTAACTTAAAGGATGACGAAATTGCAATTGGAATTATTGGAAGATTAACAGCAATAAAGAATCAAATTCTATTTTTAGATGTTATTAAATTTTTAAAAAATAATTCATCAAAAGAAATTAAGGCATTTATTATTGGAGACGGAGAGGATAGATCAATTCTAGAGTCTTATGCAATGAAAATTGGTCTAGAATATACAACTGAAAGAAATAAAGAACACTTAAAGGAACTTTGTTTTACATCCTGGAGAAAAGATATTGATGTTATAAATTGTGGTTTAGATATTATTTGTTTGACATCTCTTAATGAAGGTACTCCAGTTAGTTTAATTGAAGCTATGGCAGCTGGTAAGCCTATTGTTTCAACCAATGTTGGGGGAGTTGAAGATATTGTTGAAGATTCTAATAATGGATTTCTTGTTAATAATAATGTAGCTGATTTTTCAGATAAAGTTTTAAAATTAGTAGAAAGTAAAACATTGAGAGACAAAATGTCTTCTATGAGTAAAAAAAAAGCGACTGAAAAATTTTCTTATTTAAGATTAGTTGATGATATTGAGAATTTATATAAAACACTTATTAAATAGATGTATTCTGTAAATCAAATAAATGGTGAAAAGTATAAAATACCTACTATAGTTGATGATAGTAAGTCTATAGATAAATTTATAAATAAAAATAAAGGCAAACCAGTTATCGTAGTTCAAGGACTTGGCTTTGTTGGTTCAGTTATGTCTCTGGTATGTGCAAATTCAATTCATTCTGAATATTCAGTAATAGGAATAGATCTCCCAAATGAATCTTCCTATTGGAAAATAAAATCAATTAATCAAGGAGTTTTCCCGATAATATCATCTGATAAAAAAGTTGACAAGTTTTTTAATAATTCAATTAAAAAAGGAAATTTATTTGCTACTTGTGATCCATATGCTTATTCAAAGGCTGATATTATAATTGTTGATGTTAATTTAGATGTTCAGAAAGAGCATAATCAATATAATAATCTAATAAATTTTGACGTTGACTTAAGCCATTTTTCAAAAGCCATTGAGATTATTGGAGAAAACTGTAAAGAAGAAGTTTTGATTTTAATTGAAACTACTGTTCCGCCTGGAACTTGCGAAAAAGTAGTTTATAAAATCATAAAAGATAAATGTAATTCTAGAAATCTTGATATTAATAAAATTTATATTGGACATTCTTATGAAAGAGTAATGCCAGGACCAAATTATATTGATTCAATTCAAAATTTTTATAGAGTATATTCTGGGATTAACTCAATTAGTGAAGAAAAAACAGAAGAATTTTTAAAAACCATTATTTCTACTAAAAAATATCCTTTAACTAAATTAAATGGCACTAATTCTACAGAAATAGCTAAAGTTCTTGAAAATTCCTATAGAGCAATGAATATAGCTTTTATAGTTGAATGGTCTAGATTTTCTGAAAAGGCTAATATTAATTTATATGAGGTTATTAATGCAATTAGAATGAGACCAACTCATAAAAATATTATGCTCCCAGGAATCGGTGTTGGTGGATATTGTTTAACAAAAGACCCTCTTATGGCTAGTTGGGCTTTTAAAAATATGTTTGATAGTGATATAGGATTAACTCAAAGTGAGATGGGTGTTATTATTAATGACAAGATGCCTGTTGACGCTTTTGAATTTTTAAGAGAGAATATTAAGATGGAATTTAAGGATAAAAATGTTTTGTTATTAGGTGTTTCTTATTTGAGTAATGTTGGGGATACGAGATATACACCAGTTGAAACATTTTATAATTGCCTAAAGCTAGAGGGAGCTAATATCTTTCTTAATGACCCATTTTTAAAATATTGGCCTGAAAAAAAAGTTAATATTGAAAACAATTTAGACCTCTCATTAAAAAATAATTATGACATTATAGTGTTTTCAACAGGACATGATTTATATAGATCTAACACTTTAATGATTAATAAAATTAAAAAGATGGATAAATTGTTAATATTTGATTCAATCGGAGTTTTAAATGAAGATGAAATAGGCATACTTTCTAAGAAGCATAAGGTTAAAATTTTAGGTAGGGGAGATATATAAAAAAACAAATATGAAAAATGTATTGATTTTAGGTGGAACAGGATTTATTGGGTATAATTTATCAAATTATCTGTCAAAAAAAATAAATTATAAAATAACTATAGCAGATAATTTATCAAGAGGTAAAATAGACCCCTATATTAATAAACTTGTTTCAAAAAAAAATGTTTCATTAATTGTTAATGATTTTACAAAACCAAGCTCATTTGAATCTTTAAATAAAAGTTATGATTATGTGTATATGCTTGCTTCTGTTGTAGGAGTTAATAATACACTTGAGAATCCAAATGAAATAATTAGAATTAATTCTCAACTTATAATTAATACTTTAGAATGGATAAAAAATTCAGAGATAAAGAATGTTCTATTTACGTCTACTAGTGAAAATTACGCGGGGACCATAGATACTTTCGGATACAAAATTCCTACACCTGAAAATATACCATTAACAATTTCAGATATTTCTCATCCAAGATTCACTTATGCAATAACAAAAATGTTAGGTGAGTCAGGTTTTTTAAATTATTCTAAGGTTTTTGGATTTAAATGTTGTATTGTTAGATATCACAATGTTTATGGCCCTAGAATGGGATTTAAACATGTAATACCTCATTTAGTTGAGAGATTTCTTTCAAAAGAAGATCCTTTTCTTATGTATGGTCACGATCAAACAAGATCTTTCTGTTATATCGATGATGCAATAGAGGGAACTGTTTTAGCTATGGAGAACACTAAATCAAATGGTCAAATTTATCACATAGGAACTGAGGATGAAATTACCATTGAGTATTTGATAAAAAAATGTGGAAGTTTTTTTGATTATAAGGGAGGATATATTGATGCTCCTACTTATCCTGGGTCAACAATTAGAAGATGCCCAGATATATCTAAAGCAAAAAGGGAACTTGGTTATAAACCAAAAATAAAATTAGATGATGGATTAAAGAATACACTTGAATGGTATAAAAATTTCTTTAATGAAGGAAAGTTAGCACATGAATCTTCTTTCATAAAACCTAAATCATGAAATATCATATAATAAAAAGACTATTTGATATCCTTTTTTCTTTTATGGTTATAATTTTTCTGCTGCCAATATTCGTTCCAATTATAATTATTCTTTTACTTACAGGTGAAGGTGAAGTATTCTATATGCAAAAGAGAGTTGGCAGGTATGATAAAAAATTTAAGATATATAAGTTCGTAACTATGGTAAAAAATAGTTCTAATATAGGAGATGGAATTTATACAGCAGAAGGTGATCCTAGAATACTTCCATTTGGCAGGTTTTTGAGAAAAGCTAAGATTAATGAGATGCCACAAATATTTAATATTTTTTTAGGAAGTATGAGTTTTGTTGGACCTCGGCCATTAATTTTTGATACTTATGACTTTTATAATAATGATGTTAAATCATCTATATCTAAGTTAAGGCCAGGAGCAAGTGGAATAGGATCTATTATTTTTAGGAATGAATCAGAAATATTAAAAAAATCAGATGTTACTATAAGTGAATTCTACAGAAAAAACATAGCACCATATAAAGGTCAACTAGAAGTTTGGTATGAAAAAAATATTTCTTTTTTTACTGATATTAAAATTATTTTTTTAACTGTTTGGGTAGTTGTATTCCCAAAATCAAATCTTTTATTTTCTTTATTTAACAACTTGCCAGAAAAACCGGATTATTTATAACTCTTATTAAAATAGGTCTCAATTATGATCTTACTTTTCCATGTTTAAATTTATTGCAATCATATCTAGGCAGTGCTTGAGGTCTATTAATTATATCATCAATTTTAATATCTCTTTGTTCAACATTGAATGAGAACATAGATTTATTTTTAATCAATATTTTCTCTGTTTCATTTGTAAATGAATGAAATCCTCCATATGGATAACAGAAAGTTTTAGGATTGAATTCCCCAATGATATTTTTTATCTGATTAAAAGATTCTTCAATCTCATATTTTTGATCTAAATATTTTAATCTAGACATTACTTGATGATTTACTGTGTGGCTTCCAATAGTCATTCCATCTTCATGCATTTCTTTTATTTGAGAATTATTTAGATAATAGTTTTTAATAATTTCTTCCTTTCCTTTTATAAATTTTTTAACAAGTTTGTCTAATATTTTTTCTCTGTGTTTATGTGAGAGGTAATAATTAGTAATTCTCTTTACTAATAGTGAATAATTATCATTTATTTGATTAGAATATGTAAACTTTTTAAATTCTTCAAATTTTTCCTTGTCAAACATATCTTCAGTTATTATTTTTTTTAGATAATTATATACTTCTTTTGAATTATTTTTTCCTAAAATAACATGTGTCCTATGTACATCAAGCAATTTTTTTTTCACAAGTGGAAGAGTAGAAACATAAAAAATACCCCAAAGATTCCTCTTTTTTAATTCTGGAAAAACATAATCATAATGACAACTCAATCCATCGTCAAATGTTAATACAATGCCTTTTTTAATGTTTTTAACATCTCCGTTTTTGAAATAAAATAAAAATTCTTCTCTATTAATAATACCATATTTTTTTTCAAAATAATCTAGTTGCTTTTTAAAATCATAAAGATCTAGATTTTTAAGGAATGGATATTCTTTATTAAAGGGTCTAACATAATGATACATTATTGCTTTCATCTAGCTAAATATTTGATTAGTTATAATTGGGAATGATTTGTCAATGCTTTTCTTATTTTCAATATAATATTCTACTATATTATTTGATAAATTTTTATACGCTTTTTTTACTGATTCCTCATTAAAGTCTTTTTTCTTATAAAATCTTTCTTTCTTAACTTCTATTTGTGGCATTATTTTTAGATTTTCAAAATCTTCAATCAGTTTAATGCATTCATATATTGAATCTTTAATTAGTTTATTTCCAATCATATGAATATCATCTCCTTCAATAATTTTAGCTCTAATTTGATGGATAATTTTACCTGTGTCTATTCCTGAATCTATGTGCATAAATGTTGTTCCAACAAATTGTAATTCATTATTAACAAATGGCCAAAAATTTGTCCCAGATCCTCTGTAATATGGTGATAATCCTAGATGAATATTTATGAATTTTCCTTTAAAGATATTTAACAGGTTGGATTTAATTATTGAACAACCATATGATATAATTAAATCTGGTTTTGATTTAATTATATTATTTACAATATTTAAATCATTAATCATTCCTTTTTCAATAAAAGTAGGATTAGACTTGTCTTCAACGGTACTGCAGAATTTATAAAAAATTTTTTTTTCTATTTCATCTCTAGATATTAAATGTTTCCTTCTAAATTGATGATTTTTATCTTTATTATATTTTAATTCAATAGCGCTACCTTTAGTTGATTCACAGTAAGACGATATTACATCTATATGTTTAGTTGAAGCAATTAATTTTCTAAAGTATTCATGACGCAATTCAGAACCTGTCAATAATATTACACTTTTATACAATTTATATATGTTTGTTATTTAGCACAAATATATATATATATAATTTTTGCTTGAAGATTTACTAGTTATTATTAGAATTAATCATTTTTTTTTATTTTATCTAATGCATATTCTCTATATTTCTTATTTAAAATAAGCTCTATAAGTTGTCTTGGGAATAATTTTAATTGTCTATTAATTAAATAATTTATTTTATAAATTAATTTAGATGAGTAAACACATTTAAATCTAAATAAATCTAATTTATTCTCACTTACATTTATCAAATTTATATTTGGTATTTTCAATAGTTTTATTATTAAATAATATCTTCGGATATATTTGTCTAATTTAATTTTTTTTAGATTGATATTTTCAGCTTTATTTAACATATAATTATCATAATAACTTCTATAGCTATATGATAATAGATTACTTCCAAAATCATTTATTTGAAAGTTATATATATTATGTTTAAACTGATTTAATAGGTTTGGAACAGATATATGTTGAAAATTTAAACTATTATTAAGAAATTTATTCGAGTAAATTATATTTTCTTTTCCTCTATCTAATAGTTTCGTATGAATTTCTACTGCAAAAGTTTTATTTTTATTTACTTGTCTAGTGTAATGCATATTCTCAAAAAAACTATACTTAATATCTTTATATCCATAATTTTTTATAGCTAAAACAGCTCTTTTTAGATCAATTTGGTTTACAAGAAGATCAATATCTCCAATCATTCTTTCACCAATATTTTTATATAATTTACTATGTATGTGAGCAGTGCCTTTTAAAAAAACATATTTTACTTTGTTTTTATCTAAAATTGATGCAATTTCTTTAGATTCTTCAATAAGAATTTTATTTCGATTTTTATTGATTTCATATATATCAGTTAAATATTTACATAAATCTTTAGGTAAATATTTTAAATTTTTTTTTCTTTCAAGATTAATATATAATGCAGGTAAAATTAAATGTGAACTAGAAATTTTAACTATTTTTTCATAGTTAATAAGACTGAAGTGTTTTTTAGTTAATTTTTGGGTGCCAAATAAAATTTCAATTATTAGTCTTTCTTCTTCTGATAGAATATACTCTCCAGCCATATAAATCTTATAGATTATTTTAATAAATATAGAATATATTTTGTAGTTTTGCCTCCCAATATAATTTTTATGAAGATTTTTAGATATGTTTTTATATATTTTTGTGTAACTACTATTTTTTCTTGTTCTACAAAAAAGGAGATACTTTATGTTCAGAATATTAGTAGTCAGGATACATACTCTTATGAATTTATAGAATATCAGATAAAGACTGATGATATTTTAAAAATTGATGTAAATTCAGAAATCCCTGAAGCTGCTACAGCATTTAATCCAATGGGTATAGGTGCAAATTTATCCGATAAAACAAGTATGCTTTATAATGGGTATCAGGTAAATAATGAGGGATATATTAATTTTCCATCCATTGGGGAAATAAAGGTTCAGGACTTAACAATCTCACAGATAAGAGAGCTTATTTATGATACAATTGTTAAAAGTGGGATTCTAATAAACCCTTCAGTTGATGTTAAGATTATAAATTCACATTTTACAATCTTAGGAGAAGTTTCAATGCCTGGAAGATATGAATATTTAAAAAATAATATGAATATTTTAGAGGCTATAGGCATGGCTGGTGACCTTAATATAACTGGAAAGAGAAGTGATATAAAATTGATTAGAGATATAAAGGGTAAAAAATCTGTTTACAATATTGATATAACAGATAAGAATATTTTACTTAATAATGCCTATCAGATTTTCTCTGGTGATATTATTATTGTAAATCCAAATACAACCAGAGTAAAGAATGCTGGTGTTATTGGTAATTCAGGCACACTATTAAGTTTATTATCCTTCCTTCTAACTTCTATTATAGTTATAAATAATTAAAATGAGATATTTCAATGGATTATAAAGATAATATTGAACAAATTGATGGCAAAATAGATGTCATAAATGAATTTTATAGATATTTGGTCTTCTGGCCTTGGTTTTTAACTTCTGTAGTTATCATGATAATTTCTTCATATTTCTACCTTAGATATACTGAGTATAATTATCAGTCATCAATGAAAATTGAAATTATGGATAAAGCTCAAGATTCAGAAATGGCTTTACCAACAGCTATGACAATTTTCAATCGCTCAATGATAAATTTAGAAAATGAAATTGGAGTGCTCTCTTCATTTTCTATCCATAAACAAGTTGTAGAGAATCTTAGGTCCAATATAAAATTTTATACTGTAGGTAAAATAAAAGCTACTGAAAATCATCATTCGGAATGGATAAGTGATTATGATATTTTTTACAAAACAGATACTGATTCTATTTCAGAGTCAAATTCATTTATTCTAGAATTAGATGACGGTAAACTTAAAATAAATCATTATGATAATCAGGATGATTTAGTTAAGAGTTATTCTTTTAAAAACAATTCAACATTAAATCAAGAAAATGATCTTCCTTTTGAAATTACGATTAGAAGTATTGAAGATTTTAGAACTAATAGCTCCTATATAATTAGTTTTAATTCTTTTGATAATGTAGTAACATCATTTATTTCATCAATAGAAATAAATCAATCAGGTATTCAGAGTGATCAGTTGGATATTTCTCTAATATATCCAAATACAAAAATAGCAAAGGAATATTTGAATAATCTAGCAAATGTATTTGATAGAGATGGAGTTATAGATAGGCAATTAGTATATAAAAGAACAATGGATTTTGTTGATTCAAGATTTGACTACTTAACTAATGATTTAAACATTATTGAATCAAGAAAGCAAGATTTTAAGGAGTCTAATAATTTAACTGATATTAAAAGTGATGCTTCAATTAATGTCGAGCAGAAATTTTCTTATAATGCAGAATTGTTCAAAGCAATATCTCAAAATGACTTAGCAAATGTATTAAAAGAAACTTTAGATGAATCAGAGTATAATCAATTAATGCCAGTTAATATTGGCATTGAAAACTCTGATATAAATGCGCTTATTTTACAATATAATTTAATGCTAAAAGAAAGAGATTCATACTTACTAAGCGCTGGACCTAATAATTCTATAGTAATGAATCTAGACAAACAAATAAGGGATGCTTCTAGAAATATTTATAATTCTATAGAAAATTATCAAAAGAGTTTGCAAATTAAAATTGCTAGTTTAGAACAAAAAGAGAAAGAATTTGAGACTATTTATAAGGATATTCCTGAAAATGAAAAGATTTTAAGATCAATAGAAAGAGAGCTTGAAGTAAAAGAATCCTTGTTTTTGCTTTTACTTCAAAAAAGAGAAGAAGCCGCTATTAATTTTGCAGTAGTTAAACCATCTATTAAAATTATAGATAATGCTAGGAGTTTACCTATTCCAGTTTCTCCAAAAAGAAATAATATAATATTAGGTTCAATAATTTTAGGACTATTTGTCCCATTTCTGATATTATTTATACGCTTTACATTTGATAATAAAATTCATACAAAAAGTCAATTATTAAGTCTTACAGAAGACATTCCTATTATTGGAGAAATTCCTTATATTCTTGATAATAAATCTATTTATAACATTGTTTCTTCTGATTCGAGGGACGTGCTTGCTGAAAGTATTAGAATGATTACTGCTAATATTAATTTTATCTTATTTGGTAGTTCTAAAGATGATTCAAAAGCTAAAACAATTCTTGTTACTTCATCAGTTAAAGGAGAAGGAAAAACTATTGTTTCAGTTAATGCAGCTTCAGTATTGTCATCCAAATTTAAAAAGATTTTATTGATAGGTGCAGATTTAAGAAATCCCCAAATACATAAATTTCTTTTAGTAGATAAAAATGTACCAGGTTTGTCTGACTACATTTATAATAAAAATAAAACTCATTGGAATAAATATATTCTTAAGCATAAGAATATAGATGTTTTGCTCTCAGGTACAATTCCTCCTAATCCTAATCAACTTCTTTCATCTACAAAATTTGAAGAATTTTTAAATGATGCTAAAGAAGAATATGATGCTATTATTATTGATTCTGCACCTTGTATACTTGTTTCTGATACTCTTGAAATATCAAAACATGTTGATGCTACAGTTTATGTGATAAGATCTAATTTTTCTGAACTTGCTACTATTGATTATGTGAATGAATGTTATACAGAAAATAAACTACCTAATATTAGTTTGGTTCTAAATTCAGTTGGAAACAGCACATCATATGGATATAAATATGGTTATCAGTATGGATATGGTTATGGATATAAGTATGGATATAATTACGGATATGGATATGGATATGGTTCTGATGAATCCTAGTTATTGAAATCGTTTGTTAGATTCCATTGCTTCAATAAAACTTTTTATTTCTTTAATTTCAATCTTATTTTTCATATAATCAATATGTTTCTGTGAATGAATATCAGTTCCAACAAAATCAATAAGTCTTGATTTTAGCAATCGATCACTAATTTCTACAACTTGACGCCCATAATATCCAACAGTAGAGAGAATATTTAATTGAAATTCACATCCGATGGTTTTTAATTTATAAAATTCATCAAAATTTTTGTAGAAAAACGCATAGCGTTCAGGATGAGCTATAATGGGTCTATATCCATTTGTTAGTATCTGAAATACAATTTCATATAAATTTAAAGGAGCTGAAATAAAACTCATTTCAACTAAAACATAATTATCCTTTAGAGTTAATAAAGATTTTTCTTCCATTCGCTTTAAAAGAGATCCATCTATCATATATTCTGAAGCATAATCAATCTCAATATCATCTTTTAAGCTTTTTTTAAGTAAATCGTAACTCCCCTTAATGTTTTCATTTGTATTATCGTATAATCCCTGATATGTATGAGGCGTTCCAATAATCTTACAAAATTTCATTTCTTTCATCTGAGATATTAATGATAAGGATTCCTCAATATCTTTTGCACCATCATCAATTCCAGGTAAGATATGAGAGTGAATATCTACAAATCC
>CEUA01003918.1_pt1 | contig 54977 bp, 56 predicted proteins | sample 361541 | NCBI WGS metagenome assembly CEUA01 (sample SAMEA2623079, study PRJEB7988) | marine metagenome | isolation source: saline water (ENVO:00002010), including
ATTTCAAAACAAGGAAAAATTTCATCTAAGGATTTCATAAATATTTGTCTATATGGTGAATATGGTTATTATACCCATACTAGAAGTTTTAAGAATGCATACTTAAAGGACTTTGCTACATCCCCCCTTTCCCATCCATTATTTGGCTACCTTATATCAATTTTTTTAGATAAATTAATAAAATCATTTAACATAAATAAAGAGATTAAAATTTTTGAATTTGGTGCTGGAAATGGAACTCTTGCATATGACATAACCAAGGGATTCGAAAAAATTGGACAAAAAAATTATGAATATACTGCAATTGATATAACTGAATCAAATTCTATTTTTCCTGTTACGAATAAAATTGATAATTTAAAGAAATCAAATGGTATTATCATTTCAAATGAATTGTTTGATGCTATGCCTCATCATTTGTTTACAGTTAGGAATGGAATAATTTTTGAAAAATATGTAGAAATGCACAACGATAAATTTAAGGAAACCATTGATCTTCCTTCGGATAATTGCATAACTGATAGGTTAAATGATATTTCTTCAAATCTAGAAAATATCGAAGGCGAAGTTATGTGCTGTAAAAATATAATATGGGATAAGTTCAATTCACTCATTGATAAGGGGTATATTTTAACTTTTGATTATGGAATGAGAGAAAAGGATTTGTTTTATAACGGAAAAAAAAATTCTTTTATGAGTGTAATAAATAATCATAATTTTTATAATGAATATTTTTATAAACCAGGATTATCTGATATTACTTTTCAGGTTGATATGGATTATTTAAATAAAGAATTAACTAAAAGAGGTTATAACAATCTGATAATTTCAAGCCAAAGACAATTTCTCTATGACTTAGGACTGGGAGAAAGCTTAGTTTATTTATCAAAATCTAATCTTAAAACTGAAGAAATAACAAAAAATAGATACGCTATAAATCAACTTATAAAGCCAAATGGGATGGGTAACTACTTTGTAAGACTAGATTCTAATTTTAAAAAAAATCTTCCTTTTGACCAAATAGAAATAAATGAAAAACATATAGAAATGATCCCCTTAATAGAGCAATTCCCTCAAAGATTTGAGTTGCCGGGTATTTATAATCAAAATATGATAATAGATGAGGAAATAAATAAATGAAGAAAACAGTATTAAATTCTAAACATAAAGAATTAGGTGCAAAGCTAGTAGATTTTGCAGGTTGGGAAATGCCAATAAATTATCCTGCAGGAATAATAAAGGAATCTTCATTTGTAAGGGAATCTTGTGGGATGTTTGATGTATCTCATATGGGAAGAATAGAAATATCTGGAAAGAATGTAAAAAGATATATAGAAAAAATATTACCTATTGATATTAATGCAATAAAAAAATCTGCTGCAAAATATACATTACTAATGAATGAAAAAAATGAAATTCTTGATGACTTAATAATTTATAAGATATCTGAAGATAAGTACTTATTGGTTATAAATGCTTCTAATACAGACGAGGATTTGAACTGGTTCAAAAAAATGAATGATGGTATAAATTTAGAAAATATAACATCGAGTACTGGAATGATTGCTATTCAAGGGCCAGAAGCTATAAGCAAAATTAATTCTCTTTCAAATAATTCATTAGAAAATTTAGGCAGATATAAGTATAAAGAAATTAAGTTAAAAAACTACAATGTTTTCGCGGCTCGAACAGGTTACACAGGAGAAGATGGGGTTGAAATAATTTTTGATAATAACGATGCAGAAAACATTTGGGAAATTCTTTTAAAAAAAGAGATTAAGGCCTGTGGATTAGGTGCACGAGATTTATTAAGAATTGAAGCAGGCCTTCATTTATACGGGCACGAAATAAACAAAAACTCAAACCCAATTGATATTGGATTGGGCAGATTACTGGAATCAAAGAGTAATCATTATATAAATCATAAATATATAACAGGAGAAAAAATAAAAAATGGGACTGAGTCTATTGCCGGGCTAATAATCAAAGATCGTGGTATTGCTAGAGAAGGTAATGAGATACATATAAATAACAAAATTATTGGATTTGTTACTTCTGGCACTCATTCGCCTAGACTTAAAAGTGGAATAGCAATTGGAATAATAAAAAAAGATTATAATATTATCAATAATACGGTTAAGATAAAGGTAAGAGAAAAATTTCTTGAAGCTGAGATTGTAAAGCTTCCATTTTATAGGAGAAGAAAATAAATGAGCGATATTCCTGAAAATCTAAAATATTCAAAAGATCATGAGTGGGTTGAAATAAATGAAAACCTTGCCACAATAGGTATCACATTACATGCTGCAGAATCTCTCGGAGATATAGTTTATGTTGATGTTAATTCTTTAAACAAAGATTTAGGCCAGTTTGAAAAATTTGGAGAAATAGAATCGGTCAAAGCTGTTTCAGATCTGTTTGTTCCTATTTCAGGCAAAGTTGTAGAAATAAATGAGAGCCTTTTGAATAATCCTGAATTTGTTAATGAAGATTGTTATGAAAAAGGCTGGATAATAAAAGTAGAAATAAATGATAAAAATGATCTAGAAGAATTATTAGATTCTGAGGAATACAAAAAAATAACATAATGAAAAATTCTCCATATATACCAAGTACAGATTCAGATAAACAAGATATGCTCGAAATAATTGGAGCAGATAATTTTAAAGCATTACTCAATGATGTCCCTGAGAAAAAACTTTTTCCCGCACTCAATCTCAAAGAAGCTTTATCAGAACAAGAGTTAGTTGAATTTTTTCAATTAATGGCAAATAATAATTTTTCTGCAAATTCTATTGGAAGTTATATGGGTGGAGGGGCTTACAATCACTATATTCCATCCACGGTAAAATCCATGATTCAAAGAGGAGAGTTTCTTACTTCTTATACTCCATATCAACCAGAAGCTTCTCAAGGGACATTGCAGGTAGGTTTTGAATTTCAATCTATGATAGCTCAACTTTTCGACATGGAAGTATGTAATGCCGGAATGTATGACGGGCCAACAGCATTGGCAGAGGCCGCTCTAATGGCTTGTAGAATCAAAAGAAACAATACTATCGTTATTCACGATAGTATTTCAGAAAAGTCTCTAGAAGTTATTAAGTCTTATTCAAAATGGCAAAATATTAATTTAATTAATTACAATGAAATAAATCATGATGATTCAGAATACGGATGCCTATTAGTTCAGTCTCCAAATCAATATGGTGAAATAGAAGATGTAGAAAAACTTGCAGATGAGATTCATTCAAAAAATGGCTTAATCGTTCAGCATACATATCCTATTTCATTAGGTTTATTAAAGCCTCCAGGACAGCTAAATGTTGACATAGCAACAGGAGAAGGACAACCTCTTGGAGTTCCGGTTTCCTTTGGTGGGCCCTTTATTGGGCTTCTAACATGTAAAAAAGATTACATCAGGCAACTTCCTGGAAGAATAATTGGCCAAACTGTCGATAAAAATAATAAAACATCATATGCACTCACTCTTCAAACAAGGGAACAACATATTAGAAGAGAAAGCGCTACTTCAAATATTTGTACAAGCACCCAATTGATAGGACTGATGGTAGCTGTATATTTAGCAACCATGGGGCCTAACGGTATAAAGAGTGTTGCCGATACATGTTATCAAAGAGCTCATTATTTTGCGAATGAATTAGACAAAAAGGATAACTTCAAATTAATTTCAGAAAACTTCTTTAATGAGTTTGTTATTGAATCAAATATTGATATTTATAAAATAAATCAATTCTTATTGAAAAATAAGATTGAAGGGGGAATAGATGTTTCAGATCATAATAGTAATAAAATAATGTTTGCAGTAACTGAGTTAAATTCACCAGAAATAATTAATAAAACACTTGAGCTCCTAGGAGGAGAAATTGATTAATAAAGAACAACCTCTTTTGATGAATCAATCAAAAAAAGGAAGAAAAGCTATCAATCTACCAAAAAGTGGAGTACCCGAATCAAAGCTTCCTGATTCTAAGTTTCTTAGAAAAGAGATACAACTTCCCGAAGTTGCTCAATTAGATCTAATAAGATATTTTACCAATCTTTCATCCTTAAATTTTTCTATAGATACAAACTTTTATCCATTGGGATCTTGTACTATGAAATACAATCCAAAGATCAATGAGCAAATTGCTGCAATAGATGGATTTGCATCATCCCATCCAAATCAATCAGATGATAATATCCAAGGTAATCTTGAAATTATGTATGATTTACAAAATGAACTTGGAGAAATTACTGGCTTGCCTGCAGTTTCATTAGCACCCTTAGCAGGTGCTCAAGGAGAATATGCAGGCCTTTTGATCGCTAGAGAATATCATTCTCAAAATAATCAGGAACATAAAAATATTGCACTTATTCCTGACTCAGCCCATGGAACCAATCCAGCTTCGGCTTCTATGGCTGGATTAGAAGCTGTAACAATTAAGACAACTAAAGAAGGAGATATAGATCTAGAAGACCTAAAAAATAAAGCTAACGAGAACGTAGCTGTATTAATGTTAACTCTGCCTTCAACTTTGGGTTTATTCGAACCAAATATTTTAGAAATAACAAAAGTCATACATGATAACGGAGGCTTAGTATATGCTGATGGTGCAAACTTAAATGCATTACTAGGAATAACAAAATTTGGAGAATTAGGTATTGATATCTGTCATTCAAACTTACACAAAACATTTTCGACTCCCCATGGTGGTGGCGGGCCTGGATCAGGACCTGTTATGGTTGCAAAATTTCTAGAAAAATATTTACCTTATCCTCATATAAAAAAAGATGGAAATAAATTTAGAAATTACAAACCTGAATATTCCGTAGGTAGACTCAATGGATTTTATGGATCTTTCGGAATCTTAGTTAGGGCTTATGCATATATAAGATCCCTAGGAGCTGAAGGATTAAAAGAAATTTCTGAAAATGCAATAATAAATGCAAACTATATTCAAGAAAGACTCAAAGATCATTATGAACTAACTTCCTCTAGAAGGTGTATGCATGAAACAGTTTTGTCCGCATCAAGGCAAAAAGAAGATGGAGTAAAAGCAATTGATATAGCAAAAAAATTACTTGACGAAGGATTTCACGCTCCAACTATGTATTTTCCTCTAATTGTAGAAGAAGCACTAATGATTGAACCTACAGAAAGCGAATCAAAAGAAACTATTGATAAATTTATAAAATCAATGATAAAAATTAGCGAATTATCAAAAAGCAATCCCAAGGAAATAATTAATGCCCCTATTTTTCTTCCTGTTGAAAGACTTGATGAAGCTAAAGCTGCAAGAAATCCTGTACTTGCATGGGAAAAGAAGTGAATATAATAATTGGGAGTGATCACTTAGGAAAAGATTTTCCAGAAAAATTACAAGATTTGTTTCCGGAAGTTAATTTTATTAAAGCTTTTAGTGAAAAAGAACAATTAAATCATATTCAAAAAGCAGATGTTTATTTTGGATTCCCTTCAAAAGAAATAATCGAAAAAGGATCGAATATCAAGTGGATTGCTTGCCCTGGAACAGGTATAGATAAGATCATTAATAACTCTCAGTCACTAAATCCAAAAACAATTATAACTAACGCCCCTCTTGCACACGTAACACCAATGGCTGAACACGTTGTTGGTACCATGGTGGGCCTAGCACATTCTTTTAAAAAACTATTTGCAGATCAAATCAATAAAAAATGGGATGTTGATCAATGGAACTCAAAAATAGTAGAATTAAAAGGATCCAATGTATGTATTTACGGTTACGGAAAATTAGGTCAATCTATTGCAAAAAAGCTTAATGCATTTGAAATGAATATTTTTCCAATAGACCCTGTCAATAATACTAAAATAGGCTTTGAAAAAAGTATCTCTCACCCAAATAAACTAGATGAAATATTAAGAATTTCCAATTGGTTAATAATAGCATCTCCTTTAATTAGAGAAACCGAAAACTTTATAAAAATTGAAAATTTATTAAGAATGCCTAAAAATAGTTATGTTGTCATAATATCAAGAGGAGGAATTATAAATGAAAATGACTTATATGAAGCTCTAAATTCTGGTCATTTAGCTGGCGCAGGAATAGATGCTACAAAAATAGAACCTCTTCCAAAATCTTCACCTTTATGGAATATAGATAACTTAATTATCTCTCAACATGCATCAGCATTATCTCCTGAAATGTATGAAGGAAGAAGAAAAATTTTTACTGAAAATATAAAAAGATTTATAAATAAAAATGAATTATTGCATAAATGTGATCTAAGTAAGGGCTATTGAGATGGAAAATGATTGGATTAGAATTAATCAGTTAAACTTTTTTTCAATTCATGTTAGAGGAAATACAGAGTGGAAATTCATGGAATTTATTTCTGATGACAATATATCTGGGATTTCTGAAATAACAGATACTCAATTAGATTCCCCTGTTTCTAAAACTATATCTAAGATTTCTAATCGACTAAGAGGAGAAAAAATATATTCTGAAAAAGAACTGATTAATATTATTGATAGTGAAAATTTAGCATCTAAAAATTTATCACTTGCTACTGCTATTAGTGGAATAAGATCTGCATTTTTAGATTTAATGTCTAAGAGAATGCAGTTGAGTCTATATAAATTCTTAAATGAAATGAATCCAGGATTAAGAGTAAAGGATGATTATAAAGTTCCATTGTATGCAAATATCAATAGATCTCTTCTTCCAAATGATGACGGGCCAGTAAATAGAAGTCCTGAGTCATTTGCAAGTAGAGCTAAAGAACTAGAACAGGAAGGATTCTTAACTATTAAATGTGCTCCTTTTGATGAGTGCAAAAGCCCTTTTACAGAAAAAAACAAACTCCCCGAAGAGGCAATTCTAGGATTAGAGAGAATATCAGAAATTAGAAGCAAGATTTCTAAAGAAACTAAACTGTTCGTTGACTGTCATTCAAGATTTGACCTAGATTCAAGTTATTATTTACATGATGAACTTTTTGATCGAGATATTGATTGGTTTGAAGAGCCTGTAGATCCTGAAAAAAATCAAAAAGAAATGATAAAAATCAACAACTATTCAAAAATTATAACTGCCGGAGCAGAAATGATATACGGTGCTAAAAAATTTAATGATCTACTGACAAATAGAGTTATTGATATAGTTATGCCAGATGTAAAGTTTTGTGGAGGAGCAACAGAAATCCTAGATCTAGAAAAAATAGTTGATGAACCTTCAGAAAAAATTTCTATGCACTGTCCTTCTGGGCCAGTATCTTTGCTTACTTCTGCGCATATAACATCTTCTATTTCTTCAAAACTACCATTAGAACATGCTGTTAAAGAAGTTCCCTGGAGGCATGAAGTTATGCTGCCCTTTGAAAAAATAATAAATGGTGAAATTCATATTCCTGAAGGAAATGGGATTGGAGCAACATTAAATCCTGAAATTATTTATAAAAAAGGTAAAGTTTGGCAAGAATAAATTTATAGATTAGATATTTCTTTTCTTTTTTTTCTTGCTCGTAAAAAAACAAATAGTATTCCAAATACAAAAATGAGTTGCATAACTATAAAACCATAAGAAAAACTACTACTATTTAATGTTCTATTTCTTTCAAATATTTCTATCTGCTCAGAAACCACTAAAACGCTACTACCATTATCTATTTCAAAATCCATAACCCAGTTACCCTGTTTTTCTAATCTTAGAATTGCTTGATAATAGCCTTTCATTCCTGCTGATGAAAGGGCAGGTGCTTTCTTTTTATTATCATCAAATAAAGGCGTTGCAAAAACATCTATTTTTAATTCTTCAATTGGTTCTTTCGTTGAATTATCAACAACGTTTATAGAAAATATTTGTTGGCCAACTACAGGATTTTTAGGAGATATAGAAATAGAAACAAAATAGTCGTCTACTTTTTCTTCATGAAATAGTCTATATTGTGAATAACCTTCTCCCTGAGCATAAATAAAAGAGGATTCCTGATGGTGGAATATAATTATTAAGAGAAGAAAAAATAGATATTTTAAATTTTTTTTCATAATTTAATAATACATTATGCATGGCGGTATAAAAAGAATAAAACTATCTTCTAATTCTTCCAGAAACATCACCAGATGCAACATCTAAAACCTCTTGAACTGTAGCCAGATTAAAATCTCCTTGGAAAGTATGAGCTAGTGCTGAGGCTGCAATTCCAAATTCAACTATTTCTTGATTTGATAATTGATTGAATAATCCATAAATTAAACCAGCTGTAAAAGCATCTCCCGCTCCAACTCTATCAACTATTTGTATTTCATATTTTTTTGAAGCATAAACTTTTTCGTCATTATAAAAAAAGCCTGCCCAATCGTTATGATCAGCAGAAAAACTTTCTCTCATAGATAATCCAACTTGAGAAAAATTATACTTTTTAGCAAGATCTACTAATAATTTTTTATATGATTCATCCTCTTCAGTTTCTACGTATTCTCCCAACATTATTTCTGGATCTTTTTTCCCCCCGATAAGAATATCAGTATAGTCCATCAATGGTATCATCGTCTCTTGGGCTTCTTTTGGTGACCATAAATTAGATCTATAGTTAAGGTCACATGAAACTTTTACATTTCTTTTTTTTGCTTCATTTAAGGCATAGAAGGTTAGTTCTTTTGTTGATTTAGATAAAGATGGAGTTATACCAGAATAATGAAAGAGATCACATTTGTCAAAAATAAGATCCCAATCAAAATAATCTGGTTTTATTAGAGAAAAAGAAGAACCTGTTCTATCATAGACTATATTGGAAGGTCTCATAGAGGCTCCGTTTTCTAAATAGTAAACAGCAAGCCTTTCTCCATGTTTTGCTATGTAGTCAGTGTTTACTCCAAATTGTCTCACAGTATTAATACAACTTTGACCTATTGGATTGTCAGGAACAGAAGATACATAATATGTATCCATTCCAAAATGAGAAAGAGACACTGCAACGTTACACTCGGAGCCAGCATAAGTGATTTCAAAGTTTTTTGATTGTGTGAATCTCTCTTTATTAAGTGTAGTTAATCTTAATAAAATCTCTCCAAATGTTACTATTTTATTCATTTTAGAAAAAAATCCTCTTTTATTTGTATATTTATACAAATATACAATTATGATTTGAAAAATAAAACAGATAATAATTTGAATTTTTAAAGTTAGTGAATACACATAAAGAGAAAAGAGTAAAGCCTGATAAAAAGGGGGTTATATTAGCCTTTTTTTTATCTGTTCTTTGGTCAGGAAATCCTATATCTATAAAAATAGGATTAAATGATGCTCCTCCATTAAGACTTGGGTGGATGAGGTTTATATTGGGAGGCTTGGTAGCCATTGCATGGGCAATTTATAATAAAGAAAAATTTGAGATAAGCAAAAAAGAAATTTTACCCCTCCTTGGAGTCGGTTTATTATTTTCTATTCAACTTGGATTTATGAATGTTGGTCAAAATTTCACATCTGGAGGACACGGAGTTATTATGATTACAACTTTTCCTCTTTGGTCATCGATTTTCTCCCATATTTTTATACCTAACGATAAATTAAGTAAGTTAAAAATATTTGGGATGACTATTGCATACTCTGGGATCATTATTTTATTTTGGGAGTCTTTGCAAAACTCAAAAACTGATTATTTATGGGGAGATCTAATGATGCTAACGTCAGCAATGCTTTTAGGAGCTAGACAAATTTATATCTCACAGATAGCACAAGGCATTTCTCAAATTAATATTTTACTATCTCAAGCAATTTTAGGCATAGTTTCCTTTTTTTTATTTTCTTCATTTCTTGAGAATGAAAATTATTTATTTTCTTTCAGTCTTTTAGCTGCTCTTTTTTATCAAGGTGTTATTATTGCAGGGTTTGGTTTTATTGGACAAACATGGTTATTAAAAAAATATTTACCTTCTAAAATAACTATAATTTCTATTTCACAGCCTGTCTTTGGTGTTTTGCTAGCTTGGTTTATACTAAATGAAACTCCTGGAATAGAACTTATTTTTGCTACAATTTTAGTTGTAACTGGTTCATATATTTCAATAAGAACTAAGACATAAAACTAGATATTAAATTTTCATATAATAGAATTAAATAGTTATATGAAAATTTCAAACTCTAAACAAAGCGGACCGCATATAAATAAAAAAATTTTATGTATTCCTGTACATTGTGGTTATTATTTTAGCTGCCATATATCAACAAGATACCCAAATAAAGTAGATGAGAGAAAATGCTTAAGATTAAAGCATAAATCACAAAAGCCAAAGATGAGATTATCTATATTTGCAAAAGGTTTATTGAAAAAATATTAAAGATTTTTTCCTATAGTTTTATTATTGAATAAATTTTGTATTTGATTTTCATCGTAACCAATTTCTAATAAAACCTCTTTTGTATTTTCTCCTAATAAAGGAGACGAATTTAATTCAGCATTTCCGGTTGATACATTAAATATAGGTCCACTTGATTTTACTTTACTACCTGTTTTGTGATCAAGTTCAATAACATAATTATTTTCTATCGCTTGGATATTTTCTACTAATTCTTCTGTGAATTGCATTGGTTCACACGGAATATCATGCGATCTTAAGTATATTATCCAATCCTCTGTATTTTTTTGTAAAAATTTCATCTCCATTTTTTTTTCAAATGCTTTGCCTATGTCAAGTAACTCATCAGAAGAAAAAACTTTATCAGTATCAAACCTAACATCTTCAATTTCAAATAAAGACGAAATTCTCTTTCTTGCATGCATTGCTAAACAGCCAAGGGCCAAAGCAGAATCTTTTGTTTTATAAGCTCTATAATATTGGGCTATCTGCGGAGCTCCTCCTTGTATAGAATATTCATTTTGAATATCTTCATAAGGTACGCTTTCTTCAAAAAGTTTGTCCTTTTTATTATTAATCCATTTTTGGGCAGGACTTAAGTCTTGATCTATATTAGCAACTTGCATTGCTTGCATAGATAATGCTTGAGCAAGTAGGCTTGTTTGCAAAAGAACCCCTTTGCCTGTTTTTCTTGCTTGTAGAACCCCTGATACAACTCCCAATGCCATTGCATAACCTGTTGAATAATCTATGTAGGAAGAAGACCTAACCGCACTCGGTGCTCCATTATATATTTTGTTTTCTGTCGACATTATTCCTGTGTAAGCTTGCATTATCAAATCAAAGCCTGGTTCTGAAGCTTTATCTCCTTTTGGACCATATGCCGTTGATTCTACATATACTAAATTTGGATTTATTTTTGATAAAGTTTTCCAGTCATATTTTAACTTTTCAGAAGTAGAAGTCCTATTATTTGAAATTACTGCATCAGCTTTTGCAATTATGTCATGGCAAACTTTTTGCCCCTCTGATGTTTTTAAATCAATACAAACACTTTTCTTCCCTCGATTTAATGCAATAAATAATCTACTTTCTCCCTTTGGAGAACTGGGAGAAGAATGTCTCCATGGTTCACCAACAGGAGGTTCTATTTTAATTACAGTAGCACCTAAATCAGTCAGAAGTTGACCCGATGTTGGGCCTGCAACAAAGTTTCCAAACTCAACAACAATAATATCTTCAAGTGGTCCACGTAAAGTCATTTTACTTTTTCCTAATAAAACTTTTGTTTGATTATACTAGAAAATTTTTTTGAATCTATTTTTTTGAATCTATTTTTTTTGAAACTGTTTCCATATCTTTGTCGCCTCTTCCAGATAACAAAAAAAGGATATCTTGATTTGGTTCAATTTCCTTCGACCAGTCTAATAAAAAACCTAATGCATGAGCTGGTTCAAGAGCGGGTATGATCCCTTCTTCAACTGACAAAAGCTTAAATCCTTCAAGTGCCATTTCATCTGTTGCCGAAAAATATTTAGCTCTTTCAATATCTTTTAAGTATGAATGCTCTGGGCCAACACCAGGATAATCAAGTCCAGCAGATATAGAATGAGCCTCTTGAATTTGACCATAATTATCTTGAAGAACATAACTTAATGATCCATGAAGAATTCCGGGAGTTCCTTTGGTAAGAGTTGCTGCATGTTTTTCTGTATTTATACCTTCTCCACTTGCTTCAACACCTATTAATTCAACAGAATCGTCATTCATAAAACCTGAAAAGATTCCAATAGCATTTGATCCACCCCCCACGCATGCTAAAACATAATCAGGCAATTTTCCTGTTTTTTCAAAAATTTGATTTCTTGACTCTTTTCCTATTATTGATTGAAATTCTCTGACAATATAAGGGTAAGGATGAGGTCCTACTGCACTACCAATAATATAATATGTTGTTTCTACATTAGTAACCCAGTCTCTGATAGCTTCATTGCAAGCATCTTTTAATGTTCTAGAACCTGACGTTACCGGTTCAACTTTGGCTCCAAGCATTTCCATTCTATATACGTTTGGGGCCTGTCTTTTTATATCTTCTTCGCCCATATAAACAATACATTCTAAATTTAGCATTGCACAAGCTGTAGCAGTAGCGACGCCATGCTGTCCTGCACCCGTTTCTGCTATTATTCTTTTTTTACCTAGTTTTTTAGCTAGAAGGCCTTGCCCAAGAGCATTATTAATCTTGTGAGCTCCTGTATGAGCTAAATCTTCTCTTTTTATCCAAATATTTTGATTTAGTTTAGAGGACAAATTTTTAGCAAAATAAATTGGAGTTGGCCTTCCTACAAAATCTTTTTGTAAGGTAATTAATTCTTCCCAAAATGATTGATCATTTGAAATACCTTCAAACGCCTCTTCAATTTCTTGTAAAGAAGACATTAGTGTTTCAGGAACAAATTTTCCTCCAAATTTTCCAAATCTGCCATTTGAAGAAGGCTTATTTATTTTTTTTGTTTCTTTATTCATAATTAATATATTAATTAAAGGATAACAATTACTAGTTATTTAGTCTCTAATATAGTTTTAGATAAATCAAAATTATTAAAATATGCCAAAGCTTGAACAGGGTTCTTGCCTTCAAATTGGATTATTTTTAAGCAAAGCATATTAGAAGATGTATGAATATATAAGCTGCCATTAATTTTTTCGATTTTACCTGCAACTTCGGATTTATAATCAGATAAATCTAAATCCTTTACAATAAATCTTTTGCCTAAATGATAAGAATACAAGTTTGGCCAGTTATAAAAAGCTCTGAATTTCGCGAAAATAGCTTCTGAAGACTCTGACCAATTTATACTGGCAGATTGTTTCTTTATTAATGATGTATATGAGGCTTCATCAATGTTTTGAGCCTCAGGTTTTATTTTATTTTTTTCGATATCATTCAAAAAATTATTAATAATGATTGAAGATTCGGAAAACAAAAAAGATAAAACTTCAGAATATTTTTCTTTTAATGACAATTTAAATTTTTTACTCTTATAAAGAATATCTCCAGTATCTATACCTTCATCCATCTGAATAATAGTAAATCCTGTTTGTAAATCCTGGTTAATTATAGTGTTCTGAACAGGTGATGGACCTCTGTACTTAGGTAGTAGTGAAGGATGAATATTTATTGTTCCAAATTTTGGAATTTCTATTAAGCTTTTCTTAAGTATCTTTCCATAAGCAACAACAACAGACAAATCAGGTTTTAAATTTTCTATTTTTTTTTCAAATTTTTTATCTAAAGTATCAGGCATTAGTATTAAATATTTATCAGAAGAAAACTCTAAAATTTTAGAATTAGAAGAATTATTTCTTTTAGTATCAGAATTTGGTTTTTTAGAAATAACCGCTACAATATCATGTTTTACTGATAATTCTTGAAGAATATTTAAAGATTCATCCGATGTTGCAAAGAATACTATTCTCATAAAATAATTAAAATTTATAATAGTTTAATTATAAGCGTTTGTGTATCAAAAAAACTTTTTTTATCTTGTTGAATAAAAATATCTAAAGAAAAAGAATAAAAAAAACAAAAATAAATAATTTTTATTTTTTAAAGACTTTTTTTAATTTTTTAATATGCTATTTTTTGATAATGCGGTAATTATTGTTTCTATTTTTAGAAATATTTCAGATTTACTTCGTCGCAACGAATCGCTATATAAATGATTATTTATATTTAATTTATTTAACTTAGGAGTTAAAACTGGATAATTTTAATGCAAAAAATATATGGTCTGGAGCCCTTGGATATTTAGAAATGGTTGTCCAAGAAAGTATGTTTAAGACCTGGCTTAAAAATACAAAAGGGCTCATTATAGAGGATGAACAACTTATAATTTCAGTAGAAAGTATCTTTGCTGTAGAGATGCTTACCCAAAGATTAGAAGACTCTATTAATGAAGCTTTATTGCAAACTATAGGAAAAAAGTTCAAGCTCAAATACGTACTTACAACCAATGATATAAAAGAATCTAATAAAACAGATTTAGGAAAAATCAAGGGATCTTGGGTAAATCCAAAATTTAACTTTGAAAACTTTATTACAGGTTCTTCAAATTACTTGGCTTACGCTGCTGCTAAAAAAGTTTGTGAAACCCCAGGCTCTCTGTATAACCCTCTATACATATACGGAGAATGGGGATTAGGAAAGACTCATTTAATTCAATCTATAGCAAAAACCTTAAAGATTAAAGGATTAGATATTGTTTCTGTAACTGGAGAGTCATATACAAATGACTTTGTAAAATCGGTAAAGAACAATAACTTGAATGAGATGAAAAAATATAGAGATTGTGACATTTTTATTATTGATGATATAGATTTTTTTTCAGGAAAAAAGCAAACAGTAGAGTCTCTCATTCATATAATAAATCAACTTCAGCTGTCAGAAAAACAGGTTATCGTAACATCATATAATCATCCCAATAAAATAAATATGTCCTCACGCTTAACATCAATTTTAAAATCTGGGTTGATTGTAAAAATTCAAACCCCGGATAAAGAGACAGCTAAAAAATATATTTTAAAAAAGTTTAAAGAAAATTTTAGAACTTACGATGAGAAACTAATAGACTTCATATCCTCAAAGAAATTCAATTCTTTTAGTGAGATTGAAGGGATTATAAAATCATTAGTAGCGCATACAGAGTTATTAAACAAAAATGTTTCCGAAGAAATGGTTGTGAATATTATTCAAGATTATAAGCTTGAAAACATTAAAGACATAACCATTTCAATTGAAAAAATCTTTGCTCTTGTAAAATATATGTTTGGAATTGATGAAATTGATTTGAAGAGTAGAAAAAATGATAAGAAAACAAATTATGCAAGGCAATTTGCAGCTTACCTATTAGTAGAAAAATCTAATTTCTCCACCTCTCAAGCAGGAAAATTACTTGGTAATCGAAATCATTCAACAATCATTTATTCTGTAAACAAAATAAAAGAAGAACTGTCTAAAAATGTTCAACTAAAATCAGAAATAGAGAAAAGTATTCTACAAAATTAAACAAATTTATAAAAATAAATTTTTTATAAACATTTATTAACGTTTTTCAACAAAAATATTTATACATAAATAGGATAGTCTATTAACAATTTCAACATACTTAAATATTAATATTAAAATATATATATATGATAGATAGATTAATAATTAAAGTTAAATCTGGTGATGGTGGAAAAGGATCTGTTAGTTTCAATAGAGACTCTAAAAACTCAAGAGGGGGTCCGGATGGGGGAAGTGGTGGCAAAGGAGGGAATATTATACTCAAAGCCAACTCTAATTTATCAGATTTAAATAAATATAGTTTTCAGAAAAAATTTATAGCTGAAAATGGAACCGATGGTTCTAAACAAAAAAAATCAGGTTCAAATGGAAAAGATTTGATCTTAGATCTGCCTGTTGGCTGTCTAGTATGGGAAATTGATGGTAATAAAAGAAATTTAGTCGCCTCAATGATTAATGAAACATCCGAAATAAATTTATATGACGGGGGAACTGGTGGCAAAGGTAACACATCTTTTGTTTCATCTCAGAATAAGGAACCTCTGTTGGCTGAATCTGGTCAAACGTCTCAAGTTTATAGCTTAGAATTAGATTTTAGAATATACTCTGATATTTTATTGTTAGGCCCTCCCAATGTTGGAAAATCTACATTTCTATCTTCCGTATCGAATGCAAGACCAGAAATTAAAAACTATCCTTATACAACTAGAGAGCCTATAATAGCCATTGCAAAAATTAATTATAAAAATATAAAAATTGTTGAGTTACCTTCTATAGATAATGGTAAAGGACTAGGAATTGATTATACAAAACACCTATATGCAGCAAAACTGATATGTCTTACTTTTGAATATAACGATTACCTAGAAACTCAGATATCCAATTTGATTAATTATATATCTTCTTCTCATTCTAGCCTTATGTCAAAAAACTTTATAATATTAATAACTAAATCAGACACTCTTTCTAATGTTGAAAAAAATAAAATTAAAAATATAGTCTTTGATAAATTTCCCTTTATAAAAGTTTCACCTTTTTATTTTTCATCAAAAAACTCAAAAGATAGTGCAGACATTTTTAGTCATATTGAAAATAATTTAAATCAAGATAAATATTTGCAAAATGATCGATTTACTCCGATTATTACTTTGCGAAATACTAATATAAAGAAAATCCAAATAACAGACAATATTTATGAAATACTAGATAAAAATTTTATTCAGTTAGCAGAAGGTTCTGATTTAAGTAACTGGAAGGCATTAGTACAGTTTCAATATAAGCTAAAAACCTCTAAAATTTCTAAAGATCTTACTGATTTAGGTATTAAAAAAGGTGATAAATTAAGAATTTCTAATTATGAATTTACCTGGGAAGAATAAATTAATTAATAATATTATTTTTGGGGGTACCTTTGACCCTATTCATAATGGACATATTGAGATTATAAAAAAAATCAAAATCTTATTTAATCCAAAAATAATATATGTGATCCCATCAGGGAACCCTTACATGAAACCTAAACCTCCAGTAGCCTCGCCCATTGAGAGGCTTCAAATGTCTAAAATTGCGTTTAAGGATTTTGAAAATGTTAAAGTAATAGATTATGAGATACACAGAAAAGATCCTAGTTATACTTATGACACAATTGAATACTTATCATCTATCAATATAAATATTGACAGCTTAATTTTAGGGCAAGATTCATACCTTGAAATAAATAAATGGAAAAATGGTGTTTTTTTAAAAAATAATTATAATTTTATTGTTATAAAAAGAAATATATCTGCTTCTCTTCCTATAAATCCACGAAATTGTTTTTATATAGAAAAAATTTCTACTTTAAGCTCATCCTTAATAAGAGAAAAAATTATCTTAAATAAATCGATAAATGAGGATACTCCAATAGAAATTACTAAATATATAGAAGATAATAATTTATATAAAAATGGACAAAATAACTAAAAAAATATTATTAGATAGGGCTCTTGAATTAAAAGCTCTTGTATATGGAGATTTCACTCTTTCAAGTGGATTAAAATCTGATTTTTATTTTGATGGGAGGCTTCTGTCCATGGATCCGCAGGCATCATCAATTATTGCAAAATGGATAATAGATAAATCTAAAGAGCATAATGTTACTTATATAGGCGGACCAGCTGTTGCTGCTGTCCCTCTTATAGGAGCTACAGTTGCTATGTCTGCCAGTAATAAAGCACCACTTAGTGGCTTTTTTGTTAGGTCTGACAAAAAAGATCATGGAACCCAGAAGCAGATTGAAGGAAATATTAAGAAGAACGTTTCAGTAGTTGTACTTGACGACACTATTTCTACAGGAGGATCTTTATTTCAGGCAATAAATGCAATTGAAGATTTTGGTTGTAATATAAGCCTTGTACTTAGTGTTCTTGATAGAAATATGGGCGGTGGTGAAAAAATACGTGATAAAGGTATCTATTATGAATCAATTTTTGAAATCAATTCAAAAGGAGAATTTGTTTGAGTAAACCGATATCAAAGATTGAATTTATAAATGCAATTAATAATCTTGCTGAAAGTGTTTATGATTTTCATGATCGATGGAATTTATTTAATGTCTCAAAAACTTCTTTTGAAGCAGTTTCTGAAAGAGAGGAGCTTTTACTTGAAGAGGTAAGAGAGCTTATCGAAGAATACAATAAAAACCAAAGTGAATTGTCAGAAGAATTATTAAGTAGAGAAGCAGCGGATGTTCTCTATGTTTCAATTGGTAATATGCTTGCCTTAAACAAAGAGGGCATATCAGCAATGAATCAAGTAGCTATCAAAAATAATAATAAAACTAAAAAAACTCACTTTTATAACGTAAAAGAAAAGAAGATAAAAAAATTAGACGTCTAGGTTTTTTACTTCCAGAGCGTTTGTTTTTATAAAATCTCTTCTTGGCTCCACGTCATCACCCATTAGAGTTCTAAAAATATCATCAGCAGCCAAAGCATCTTCAGCTGAAACCCTTAACATGACTCTGTTCCCAGGGTCCATTGTTGTATCCCATAATTGATCAGGGTTCATTTCTCCTAACCCTTTATATCTTTGTATGTTAAATCCAGATTTGTCTGCGTTATTTTCTAAATTAGCTATTACTGAATCCCATAATAAATCACTTTCTAAAATTTCATCATTTTTTTTGATAGAAAAGGAACCTTCTAAATAAGATTTTATTTCAGGGTAAATATTCTGGGCTTTTATTATTGAAGGATGATTACTAGCAGAAATTTTTTCATTTACTTCTTGTAATACCTCTTCTGCTCCCTCATTATCACTAGCAGAATCAAACAGATCAGGCTGAAGGCTTTCTTCTTTTATTTCAGGTTTTGGTTCATTTGTTTTAAATTCTAAGTTCTTTGATGCTAAATTAAGAAACTCTTCATTTTCTATATTTAATATTTTTGCTATATCTTTAGACTCGCTAAAAGACCTCACATCTGAAATAAATTTTCCAATAGCAGCCCCCTTAATTTCTTTCTTACTTTCACTATGAATGATTGAAAAATTATTATAAATTTTTTCCGAAATCCATTTATTTAGATCGCTATCAGAGTAAATCCATTTACTTGTTCTTCCTCTTGAAACTTTATATAAAGGCGGCTGTGCTATATATAAATTTCCATTACCTATAAGTTCAGGCATATTTCTGAAAAAGAAAGTCAATAGCAGGGTCCGAATATGGGCACCATCAACATCAGCATCTGTCATTATTATAACCCGATGATACCTTAGTTTTTCATGATTAAAATCTTCTCCAAGCCCTGTTCCAATAGCTGTAATCAATGCTACTATTTCTTCATGATTTAGCATTTTTTCAGGCCTTGCTTTTTCAACATTTAAAATTTTACCTCTAAGTGGTAAAATTGCTTGAAAATTTCGGTCTCTTCCTTGTTTCGCAGAACCCCCAGCTGAGTCTCCCTCAACTATGTATAATTCAGACTTAAATGGATCTTTTTCAGAACAGTCTGCAAGTTTTCCAGGAAGTGAACCTCCGTCTAACGCATTTTTTCTTATTATCAAATCTCTTGCTTTTTTAGCAGCTTCTCTTGCTCTTGCAGATGTCATAGATTTATTTATAATCCTTTTTGCATCTTCTGGGTTGTCTTCAATAAATTCACTTAATCTCTTACCTATAGTTTGTTCAACTGCCCCTTTTACTTCTGGGTTTCCTAATCTTCCTTTGGTTTGCCCTTCAAATTGAGGGTCTTTAACTTTTACTGAAACTACGCACATTAATCCTTCTCTTACGTCTTCTCCTGATAATGATGCTATATCTTCTTTGAAAAACCCTTGCCTTTTTCCATAGTCATTAATAACTCTAGTTAATGCTGATCTGAATCCTGTTACATGTGTTCCTCCATCTGCAGTTCTGATGCAGTTTGTGAAAGATAAAGTATTGTCTATGAAGGATTCGTTATATTGAATTGCTGTTTCAACAACAATATCGTCAACTACTTCATTTGCATACATGATGTTTTCATGTATTGCAGACCTCTTTTTATTTAAGTTTCTTACAAAGCTCTGTACACCACCTTCAAATTTGAAAGATACTTGATTATGAGGCCATAATTGATCATGATAATTTGAAATAAACTCTATATTTAAACCCTGATTTAAGTAAGCCATTTCTCTAAATCTTGTTGTAATGGCTTCATATGAATAATCTATTTCTGGAAAAATATCTGGATCTGGTAACCATGTTACTGTTGTTCCTGTCCCTTTTAAGTCATCTTCGGTTTGCTCTCTACTATCTAAAGGTCCGTCTGCCTTTCCTTTAGAATAAGTTTGATTCCAAATTTTATTATCTCTTCTAACTTCTACTTTTAACCATGTTGATAATGCATTAACGACCGACGCACCGACTCCGTGTAGACCTCCTGATACCTGATATCCTTTACCTCCAAATTTACCCCCAGCGTGTAATGTAGTCATTACTGTTTCTACTGCTGACATTCCTGTTTTTTCATGAATATCAACAGGAATTCCTCTACCGTCATCAACTACAGTAACAGATTTATCTTTATTCAGTATCACTCTGATTTTTGTTGCAAAACCGGCCATTGCTTCATCAACACCATTGTCAACTATTTCGTGAATTAAGTGCTGAACCCCTTCGAGACCAGTTGTACCTATATACATACCGGGTCTTTTTCTTACAGCTTCCAAGCCTTCCATTACAGTAATATCGGAAGCACTATAATCCTCTGAACCTTGATGGTTATTGTTATTTGTTTTTTTAGCCATTTTGGCCTCCCGCGCGCGCGCGTTGAAAATAATTTGAAGGGTAAAGTCCCTAGGTACATAAATATTATATGATTTCAATACGATTATAAAGGTAGATGTCCCCTTTTATAAATTTCATATTTAAATCAAACTTGATTATAGGAAAATAAAAAAGTAGACCTTATAAACTTGACAATATTATTTCCCAAGATGAACATATTTCCCAAGACAATTTTTTTTTAGGAACAAATAATGGAAATAACAAAAGAGATACAAAAATTAATGCTTGAACGAATGTGGACTATAAGAAACTTTGAAGAAAAAGTAATAGAAGTTCATGAAGCTGGAGAGTTTGTTGGTCCGGCTCATCCCTATATTGGAGAAGAAGCTGTCGCGGTTGGCGTTTGTTTGGCCTTAAGGGATTCGGACTATATTGCTGGTAATCATAGATCACACGGACATCCATTAGCTAAGGGCGGAAGTATAAAAAAAGCGATGGCAGAAATTTATGGAAGGGTTGATGGATATTGCAAAGGCAAGGGAGGGTCAATGCATTTAGCGGATTTCTCTGTTGGCATACTGGGCGAATCTGGAATTGTTGGATCTTCTGTTCCTGTTGCTACAGGTGCAGGCTTAGCCTCTAAAATGGGAAAAAAAGATTTTGTATCTGTAGTTTTTTTTGGAGACGGAGCTTCTAATCAAGGAGCTTGCCATGAATCTATGAATCTTGCCTCTATTTGGAAACTACCTGTTATATTTGTCTGTGAAAATAATCAATATGCCATAACTAATTCTTATGAAAATTCTGTAGCTGTTGATAATGTTTCTGATAGGGCAGTAGCTTATAATATGCCAGGAATTTTAGTTGATGGTCAAAATGTTGAAGCTATGTATGAAGCTACTATAGAAGCCGTAAAAAGGGCAAGAAATGGAGAAGGTCCGACTTTGATAGAAGGCTTGACCTATAGATTTGAAGAGCACTCTTTAGGCTTAGGAAAGATTCGTAGAGGAGAATATAGAGATAAATCAGAAATTGATAAATGGAGAGAAAGAGATCCATTAGATCTGCATACAAAAAAATTAATAGATAGAGGGATTCTTTCTGAATCTGATTGTAAGAAGATAGAAGATGATTCGAAGGCAGAAATAGAAGAAGCTGTAAATTTTGCTCGAAATAGTGAATTTCCTGGCCCAGATGACTTATTTGAAGGTATGTGGGCAAATCCTATACCTAAACCATAATATATTGGAGGAATTAGATGGTAGAAAAAATATTTGCTGATGCTATCAATGAAGCTATAGCGGAAGAGATGAGAAGAGATCCCAATGTTTTTATAATGGGTGAAGATATAAGGTTATCTATATATGGTGCTACAAAAAATCTATATAAAGAATTTGGTGAAGAGAGAGTCTTGGATACTCCATTATCAGAGAATGGTTTTTTCGGTGCAGCTATCGGCGCCTCATTAGTAGGCATGAGACCAATCGTTGAAACAGTAACAAGTTTTATGTGGGTAGCGATGGACCAGTTAATATCTCAGGCTGCAAAAATGAGATATATGTTCGGAGGTCAAGCCAATCTTCCGGTGGTTTATAGGGCCTCTATGGCATACGGAGCAGGCTCAGCAGCACATCATTCAGATAGGAATTATCCTATGTTTATGAATATGCCTGGAATTAAAATTGCTGTTCCAGCTACTTCTGCAGATGCAAAGGGGCTACTTAAGACTGCTGTCAGAGACGATGATCCAGTAATAATTTTTGAAGATACAAATTTAATGGGAACCAGGGGAGATGTTACAGATGATGAAATCCCTTTTGGTAAAGCAGAAATAATAAAAGAAGGAACAGATTGTACTATCGTTGGCATTGCCGGTTCAGTAAAACTTGCATTAGACGCTGCAAATAATTTAGAAAAAGATGGGATTTCTTGTGAAGTTATAAATCCCCGAACTTTAGTTCCTTTAGATAAAAAAGCTATTTTATCTTCTGTTGAAAAAACAGGAAGGCTTGTTATTGCAGACCCTGCACATAAAGTTTGCTCTGCTGCCTCCGAAATATCTTCAATAGTTGCTGAGGAGGGCTTTTGGTTCTTGCAGTCCCCAATTATTAAGGTTGCTTCTGAGCAAGTTCATATTCCTTATGCTCAAAGTTTGGAAAAATTGGTTTATCCAAATATAGAAAAAATTTCAATAGCAGTAAAAAAAACAATGGAATAAAAATATGATAAAAGCCCTCACATTTGATCTGTTTGGCACTATTTTAGATTTAGAAAAAAGTACCAAACCATCGATAAAAAATATTTTAGACAATAATAAATCAGCAGTAAGCCCTGAAGAATTTTGGGCTTTTTTGCGCCACAGGCAAAGAATTGAACAGTATCAAGACAATATTCTAGATTTAGGTCATAGCGGTTATCTAACAACAGTTAAAAATGCATTTAAGTATACTTCTAGAAAATTTAATTTGGAGCCATCATTAGAAGAACTAGAAGTATGGGATGATAATTGGCAGAACCTTATTCCTTTTCCTGATGTAGCTGAAAACCTTGAATTATTGGATAAAATTTTTTCTTTAATCGCTCTTTCAAATGGAAATAAATCATTTTTAGATCATTTATCCAAAAATAGAATTAAGTTCGATTTTGATAACGTAATCTCAGTTGAAGAAGTTGGGGCATTTAAGCCTTTCTCAGGAGTATATAGAAAAGCTTCGCTACTCTCTGGGTATAATTTATCAGAAATATTAATGGTATCAGCAAATTCATTTGATGTTATGGGAGCAAAAAGCTGTGGAATGTTAGGAGCTTATGTAAATAGATATAATTTGCCTTACGAGGAATGTCATAAAATGTTAAAACCTGATTTTATTGTAAAAGATTTCAATGATCTTTTTGAAAAACTTAAGAACCAAGGAGATGCAAATGCCTAAAGAAATCAAACTTCCACAGTGGGGAATGAATATGAATGATGGAACAGTCATTAAGTGGCTTAAATCAATCGGAGACGATGTTGCTAAAGGCGATGAACTTGTAGAAATAGAATCAACAAAAGTTAATGCTTCTGTGGAGGCTTCTGAACCAGGAAAACTTGGAAGAATAGATATTGAAGAAGGGGCATTAGTTCCCGTAGGGACTGTTTTAGGAATGATTTTATTAGATGGAGAAAATTTGAGTGATATGCCTGCTAAGTCTGATGACACTAAAGAAGAAACTGGTGAAATAAAATCACAAAAAAAAGAACATCAACCAGGAAAAAAAATAATAGTTTCTCCTAGGGCAAGGAACCTTGCCAAGAAACTCAACATTGATCTTTCAAAACTAACTGGTACGGGGCCTTCTGGGAGAATAACGGAAGAAGATGTTAATCTGTATACTCAAAGTGATAATAAAAATGGGAATACACATGACTCTCACGAAAGCTTAGTCTTAGGAGAAATAATAGAAACCACTACTATCAGAGAAGTAATTGCAAAAAGAATGACATTAAGTTCTCAAAGTCCTCAGGTAACACTGAATTCAAAAGCTTGTATTGATAATTTAATTAACTTTCAGAAAAAATTAATTTCTGAATGGAGAAGTGAAAAAATAAGGCCTCAAATTAATGATATTTTAGTAAAAATTGTTTCAAATACTCTTGAGAATCATTCTAAATTAAATGCTCATTTCCAAAATAATGAGATGAAAATATGGAAAAATATCAATTTAGGAGTTGCGATGGCTGTAACAGACGGACTAATTGTCCCTGTTATTAAAAATTCTCAAGATAAAAATTTTTTGGATATAAGTAAAGAAATAAGAATATTTTCAAAAAAAATAAAAGATAATCATATTTTGCCAGATGAAATAACCGGCTCAAGCTTTACTATCTCAAATCTTTCTTCTTACAATATTGAGTATTTTAATCCTATAATAAACCCGCCAGAAGTAGCCATTTTAGGAGTAGGTAAGGTAAACAAGGAGGTTTCTTTTGATGAAAATGATGAGCCTAAATTAAAGAATTTTATTTTCCTTTCTCTTACATTTGACCATAGAGCTCTTGATGGAGTACCGGCTTCTAACTTTATGGACAGTCTAATTAAAAACATAGAAAGCGTTTAAGTTGGCTAGCGTAGGGATTATAGCGAATCCTTCAGCAGGAAAAGATATAAGAAGGCTTGTTGCCTCAGGTAGAGTAATTTCCAATCAAGAAAAGGCAAATATAATTACTCGCTTTGTAAAAGGTTTGGCTCATAAAGGATTGAAAGATATTTATTTCATGCCTGACAAAGCATCTTTATATGGGCCATGTACAGAGGAATTCAAAAATCTCCTTAATATAAATTTTTTGGATACTAAATATTATGATGGACCCGAACAAACTCTTTATGCTGCAAAATTAATTAACAATATAGGATGTGATTGTGTTTTAGTATTGGGGGGAGATGGGACAAATAGGCTTGTAGCAAAAAATATTGGTAATATTCCTATAGTTCCGATTTCAACGGGCACAAATAATGCTTTTCCAATTATTATAGATCCTACAGTTGCGGGTTTAGCTGCTGGTTTTTTTATACAGTCAAAACAAAAAAAAATAAAAAAATCTCTTATATCTCAAAAATCTAAATTAACTGTTTCCATTGACGATAAATATGAAGATATCGCTCTTATAGATATGGCTATTAGTAATCAAAATTTTGTAGGCTCAAAAGCTATTTGGGATCCAAATGTTTTAGATCAACTCTTCTTAACTCAATCTAATCCAATATCAATTGGCCTCTCTGCAATTGGTTCAAAAGTTACACAAATCCCTAAAAATCATGCCATAAAATTAGAGTTTTCTAAAGAAGGAGAAAAGATCTATGCTCCAATTGCTCCAGGATTAATTTCAGAAATTTTTATTAATAACTGGGAGCTTTTTTCTTATAATAAAAAATATACTTTATCGAACTATTCTGGAACAATCGCTCTTGATGGTGAACGCGAAATTGAAATATATAAAAAAAATAAAATTGAAATAACTCTCCAAAAGGAAGGTCCGTTTGTACTTGATGTTATAAAATCTGTACATCAAGAAAATTTATTAAAAAATTGAGGAGCCATTAATGCCATATAACGTAAATCATATACATTTAAAATCTAAAGACCCTAAAATTACTGCAGAGTGGTTTGTGAAAGCGTTTAATGTAAAAATTATTTCTGAGACAGTGCGACCTGTTGGAGATACATTTATCATTACACAAACTGAAGGCGGTTTAGCAATTAATATTTCAAGCGAAAGAACCAATGAAAAGTTAGGCCCTGCTGATGACGATGCCCATTATGGATTAGAGCATTTTGGATTTGACACAGATGATATTGAAGGAGATATTGAACGTTTGGTTGCACTTGGAGCAGTACATAAAGAAGGTCCTTTGCCACAACCTGATGGAAGAAAAATAGGTTTTATTGCTGCACCTGGTGGCATTAGAATAGAATTGATTCAACCTGCTCCATAATAGTAAATAAGATATTTTGAGGTTAAATATTACCCTTTTCTTACCCATGGTATTTTTCTTTGGTGACCTATAGATTGAAGTCCTGCTGTTATATATCCGTAACAATAAGCAAAAGCAACTCCTTTGTTATTTATTCCGGATATACTCGGAACATGATCGGGCATTAGCATATATTCATAACCTACTTCTTTATAGGTTTCTAATGCCTTAATCATATCTATGGAGCCTTCATCAGGAAAAACTTCCATAAAATCTAATTTATTTCCTAGTATATTTCTAAAGTGAACATTAAATATTTTTTTCCTTTCACCAAAATATCTGATTACATCAAATATTTCTTTTCCCGGATCATCAAGCATTTCAGTAACTGTTCCCTGGCAAAAATTTAGCCCATGATATGGACTTTCGTGCATACTTATAAATTTTTTTAATCCTTCTACTGTGCCAAGAACTCGAGTCACACCTTTGTAACCATCAGGAGTATATGGATCATGAGGATGACATGCTAGGCGTACTTTTAATTCCTCAGCAACAGGAACTATTTTTTCTAAAAAATAATCAATTCTTTCCCAGTTTGTATCTGCATCCAAAACACCAGCAATTCCAGGAGAGGAGCTTTTATCCATTTTTTCCCATCTAAATGTTGAATTCAATGACCCTCCTCTTCCTTTTTCATTTTCTGATCTTGGTATTCCTATAATATTCATATTGTACTTAACTGCAGGTATTCCAACTTTTGAACAAAGTCTTAAAATATTTTGAATTGATTCTATTTCTTTATCTCTCTCGGGAGACTTACCAAGCATAATATTTGGGCTTTGAGAGCTTTCAAGTGGTGTTGATGAGAGTGGAATTTGAACCATATCAAGAATTAATCCCTTTTTACTCAATAATTCAATATGTTTTTCTAAAATTTCTATTGTCCATTCATGTGGATTAATAGATCTATAATTTCCATCTTTATCTACTTCAAAAGGATCCGCACAAATATTGTTGACCCCTAATTGTGACCAAACCTCTAAATCTGAAATATTTCTTGGCGCTACTTGTGTTCCAACATACATTTTTTACTCCTAATTTTTAATTTTTTTTTCAATTAATTTTTTCCATTTTTTATATTTATCCAAATAGATATTTTGTTTATCATTTTTAGGATTATACTCATTATAAGAGTTTCTAATATCAGGACTTATACCAGATTTTTCTAATGAAAGTTTTGCCACACCTAATGATGTCATTTCACTGTTTTTCGAAGCTTTAACTTTTTTATCTATTAAATCAGCAAGATACTGAGAAAAAAAAGAACTTTTTGAAAGCCCTCCATCTATTTTTAGGTTATTTATCTGTAAATTTATTGTTTTTTCAATCGTTTCAATTATTGCTTTTGTAGAAAATGCAATCGCTTCAAAAGCTGATCTAATTATTTCTTCTTTTGTAGTACCTGAGCTAACATTTTCTATGCTGCCCCTTACATTTCCGTCCCAAAATGGAGCACCTAGTCCATTTAATGCTGGAATAAACATTACATCGTTTTCTTTAGTTGCATTTAGTTGATCTTCTATATTTTCAAAATTATCCAGAATATTTATTTTTCTTAGCCATTCTAAGGTTGATCCTGCTGAAAGAATGCTTCCTTCTAGGGCAAACTTTGTCTTATTTTCTTTTCTATAAGCAATGGTAGATAGAAAGTTTTTATTAAATCCAAAACGCTTTATATTTGTGTCAATTAATAAAAACCCCCCTGTTCCATAAGTACATTTTATTTCAAGTTTATTTCCCTCATTATGTCCGTATAAAGAAGATTGCTGGTCTCCTAAAATAGCATTGATTTCTATAGATTTTCCAAATAAAGATTTTTTTGTGTATCCAAAAATTTCATCTGAACTACAGACTTTAGGAAAAACTGATTTATCTATATCTAAAAAAGATAACAAATCTTCATCCCAATCTTCTTTTTTTGTATTAAATAACCCTGTTCTTGATGCATTAGATATTTCTATTTTAGATTCTCTGTTTTCAGTTAAGTTAGCAAGAATCCAAGAATCAACGGTTCCTATTTGAAGCGTTTTATTTTTTATAGAATCACTAATTTCCTTATTATTATCTAAAGCCCATTTTATTTTTGAAAAAGAAAAATAAGGATCTATTTTTAGACCCGTTGATGAATTAAAGATATCTTCAAAATTCGATCCTTTCATCTCTTCACAAATTTTAATGCCCCTAAGACACTGCCAGCTAATTGCATTGCCAATTGATTTTAAGGTGTTTTTATCCCAAAACACAACAGTTTCTCTCTGATTTGTGATTCCTATAGACAACACATCTTTTGGGTTTATATTAGATTTACTTAAGGCATTTTTTGTGCTTTGAATGACTGATTTTGTAATTTGTTCTGGGTCTAGTTCTACCCAACCATCTTGAGGATAAATTTCCTCTAATTTTATTTGACTAGAAGAAACGATATTTAGATTTTTATCATAAATTACAGCCCTAGTAGATGTACTTCCTTGATCTATTGATATTACATATTTATTACTGTTCATAAAATTATCTTACATGATCAAAAAATTCAATTAACAATCATTGATTGCACAACATTATAAAGTGAGTTTTATTAATTTCAAATAACTTCTATAATCTGACAATGACTTTAGAAGAATTGATAATTTCATTTGTTAGGATTTTTGCATCTCTAATTGTTTTTAAATTTAATTTTTTTGGTGGACTCTTGGTGATATTAATAGATTTTTCTGACTTGTTTATGATGAATCTAATTTCTTTAGGCGGAGTTAGAAATTATCAGATGTTAGATAAGTTTTTAGACTTATTTTATATTTCTTTTTTTTTACTAATAACTTTGAGATGGAGATCTGACCTAAGAAATATCAGCTTATTACTGTTTATATATAGAATGATAGGTTTTATTTTTTTTGAAGTTTTTGAGAAGAGATTTATTTTATTTTTATTCCCAAATATTTTTGAATTTTGGTTTTTAGGGATAGCATTTTTGAGTCATTATAAGGTTTATGTAACAAAAAATAAAATAATTATAGTTCTACTTTTTTCTTTGGTTTTAAAGCTTACGCAAGAATATATTTTACATATTTGGAAGTTTTTAGATAATTATCGTGCAGTAGATGTTGTTAATTCTATTTTAGAAATTTTTTAAGCCACCCTTGAGGCCCTTCTTCTACGCCATCTACTAAGTTTATAATTTCTCTTTTTTATTTTTAAGTTTTTGGGTCGATCAGGGAGAAAGTCGTTTTTTATTTTTGATTGACTATTTGCTTTGATTTTTTTTAGTTTGAATAATTTACCATTTGAATTTTTGTCCCTAGTGATATTTGGTAATTCATCTAGAAATTTACCTGTCGCAGTTTCTGTTGATGCAACAAATTCTGGGGTTCCTTCACAAATTATTTGGCCTCCCTTTTCTCCAGCTTCTGGCCCTAACTCTATTATCCAATCTGAATTTTTTATCATATCTAAATGATGTTCTATTACAACTACAGAATTTCCATTTTCAACTAATGCATGAAGAACATTTAATAATTTAGAACAATCTTCAAATGAGAGCCCTGTCGTTGGCTCATCTAAAATATAAAATGTGTTTCCTGTTGATCTTTTAGATAGTTCAGTCGCTAGTTTTATCCTCTGGGCTTCTCCTCCGGAGAGGGTTGTTGCCGGTTGCCCTAATTTTATATACCCAAGCCCAACATTATTTAATGTTTCTAGTTTTTTCTTTACAATTGGGATATTTTCAAATATTTCTATGGAATCTTCTACTGTCTTGTTTAATATATCAGCTATTGATTCACCTTTAAATTTAATTTCTAAAGCGTCGTTGTTATATCTCTTCCCATTGCAAACTTCGCAAGGAATAGTAACATCTGGTAAAAATTGCATTTCTATTTCCTTGTATCCCGCTCCTGAGCAGTCTTCGCATCTTCCTCCCTTTACATTAAAAGAAAATCTTCCAGCTTTATATCCCCTGCTCATAGCTTCTGGCATTTTCGCAAAAAGCTCTCTAATTGGGGTAAATAGTCCGGTGTAAGTAGCAGGATTAGACCTTGGTGTCCTTCCTATAGGAGATTGATCAATGACAATTATTTTATCAATATTTTCAATTCCTTTAATTTCTGAATATTTTCCTTCTTTTACAGATTTTTTTGTAATTTTTTTGAGTAATGCTTTAGATAAAATATCATTTATTAAGGTGCTTTTTCCTGATCCAGAGACACCTGCTATACAAACAAAATTATTTAAGGGAATCTTAACATCTATATTTTTTAAGTTATTTTCTGATGCCCCTTTTATCTCAATATAATTATTGCTTTTTTTTCTTTTTTTGGGAACTGAAATTTCTTTTTTACCAGACAAATACATTCCTGTTAGGGAGTTTTTATTTTTCATTATTTCAGCAGGAGTTCCTTGAGCAACAACATTTCCTCCATATGTACCTGCACCTGGCCCCATATCAATTATTTGATCAGCTGATTTCATTACATATTCATCATGCTCAACCACTATTACAGTATTTCCTATTTCTTTTAGATTAATTAATGTTTTAATTAGTTTTTCATTATCAATAGGATGCAATCCTATTGATGGCTCGTCACAAACATACATTACACCTGTAAGACCTGCCCCTATCTGAGTTGCTAATCTTATTCTTTGTCCTTCACCTCCTGATAAAGTTGCTGACATTCTATCTAAGCTTATATAACCTAACCCAACTTCTAAAAGAAACGATAATCTTGAATTGATCTCCTTAAATATTTCCTCTGAAATCTTTTTCTCACTTTCAGATAGTAGCTTTTTATTTACATCAGCTTTCTTGATCCATTTGAAGCATTCATAAATAGACAAATTTGTTGCTTCCATTATATTTTTACCAAGAACAGTTACCGCTAATGATTCTGGTTTTAATCTATCTCCTTTACAATTAGAACATGGGCTTTCTGACATAAATTTTAATATCTCTTCTTTTATTTTTTCCGAATCAGAATTTAAGTATCTTTTTTCAATCGAAGGAATTATGCCATCAAAATATCTTAATAGAAACTCAAGATCATCTAAATTTTCTTTTTTTGGAAACTCTGAATCAATCACTCCGTACAATAGTAAATTTAGTATAGATTTATTGATTTTTTTTATTGGTACGTTTTTATCAATATTTAATTCTTCAAGAATAGAATAAAAATTATTTTTTTGCCAACTTAAAACAACCCTAGCATCTTCAATGATATCCATTCCCTTTTCATTAATTGATAGATTGGGGTCTCTTATTATTAAGTTAGGATCGACCTCTAAAGAAAATCCAAGCCCTGTACATTTTGTACATGCACCAAATGGAGTATTGAAAGAAAAGCTTCTAGGCTCTAATTCTGATAGTGATATATTGCAATCTGTACATGCTAAAAGTTCAGAATAAACAATTTCTTCATCATTGATTTTATCGACAAATATTACGCCATTCCCATATTTTAAACCAGTTTCTACTGAGGAAGATATTCTGTTTTTATCAATATTAGAATTAATTATTAGTCTGTCTATAACGATTTCAATATTATGCCATTTATTTTTTTCTAAATTTATTTCATCGTCTAATTCATAAATTTCACCATCAACTCTTACTCGAGAAAATCCCTCAGATTTAATTTTTTCAAGCACACTGAGATGCTGACCTTTCATATGTCTGATAACAGGAGAAAGAACCATAAATCTTGTTTCTTTTTCATAATTAAAGATGTCTTCTACAATTTTTTGTACATCTTGTTTTTCTACTAGTTTTCCACAGTTGTAACAGTGAGGAATTCCAATTCTAGAAAATAACAGTCTAAAATAATCATATATTTCAGTAACAGTCCCTACTGTAGATCGAGGATTTTTGGAAACCCCTTTTTGGTCAATTGAAATAGATGGCGATAAGCCATCAATTTGATCAACATCCGGCTTTTCCATTCTTCCTAAAAATTGTCTTGCATAAGCGGATAAAGATTCTACATATCTTCTTTGTCCTTCAGCATAAAGAGTATCGAAAGCAAGACTACTTTTTCCCGAGCCTGAAACTCCAGTTATTACTACAAACTTTTCTCTTGGAATATCAAGGTCTACATTATTAAGATTGTGCTCACGAGCACCTTTTATTATTATTTTGCTAGATTTTGCCAAATTTTTATTCTTTTATTTAATTCTATATATTTATTTAAGGTATTTCGATAATCAAATTAAAAGAATTTGATGATTAGAATATAATAACTGTATAAAGATTTAATAATCAAATTACGTATCTTACTTTTATGGCAAAAAAATCAAAAATTTTAACTAGCGATCTATTGTATGAAATAGACAAATTAGTTGAAGACATTCAAATAAAATCAGTTTTAGACCAGAAGAAAAAAATAGATACAATTTTTAGTGAAAAAATTATCCCATTATTATTTGAAATAAAAACGACAATCGAAGTAGAGTACTTTTCTCAACAAGATCTTCGTGAAAAAATCAATTTTTGCCTGGCCTCAACTTCTGATATAGTAGACATGGATTCAGAATATGCACCTTTTTATTCTAGAATAAGGGTCTTACGTGAAAATATTTTACAAAAGATAATTTAGTGATAGATTCTAATTCCAAAAACAATATATTTGTTTCATGTGACTCTTCTAATTCTTGGCAAGAATATTTTGATCTAATAATAAACTCTATTGAGCAAACAAGGAAATTTGAGAATATTAAGAACTTTTATACATTTAATGTATACCTTGTAAGCAATGAAGAAATAAAAAAACTTAATGCTGAATTTTTAAATAATCATTATGAAACAGATGTTTTATCATTCAATTTTTACGAAGGCTGGAAGGAAGGAGTGCTTCTAAATGAGAATTCTCTTTTTCCTGGCGAGGATTCAATCAATGATATTGGTGAAATTTATATCTCTATACCCAAAATTCAAAGCCAGTCTTTAGAAAATGGTATAAGTTTTTCAAAAGAATTATCTACAATGGCTATTCATGGAGCTCTTCATCTTTTAGGATATAACCATGAAGACATTTTAGAAGAAAAAATAATGTTTTCAAAAACAGATGAAATTTTAAAAAATATTATTTTAGATTAGATTATGAGTTTAAAAAGGGAAGTTTTATATCAAAAATGGAGACCTAAATTATTTTCTGACGTTATGGGTCAAGATCATATAACGGTAACTTTGAAAAATTCCTTATTAAGAAATAGATATGCTCATGCCTATCTATTTACAGGTCCCAGAGGGGTAGGAAAAACCTCAACTGCAAGAATTTTGGCAAAAGCATTAAATCTTGAAATAGATGAACACGGGGAGCCAAAAATAGATTCAAAAATTTCTGAAGAGATTGATAAAGGGAAATTTCTTGATCTTATAGAAATAGATGCAGCTTCAAATAGAAGGATTGATGATATTAGGTCTTTATTAGATAATGTTCAATTTATGCCTTCTTCCGGTAAGTATAAAGTTTATATTATTGATGAGGTTCATATGCTGACTAATGAGGCATTCAATGCTCTTCTAAAAACGCTAGAAGAACCTCCTCCTCAAGTAATAATGATTTTAGCAACAACTGAATATCAAAAATTACCAGAGACGATTGTTTCGAGGTGTCAAAGGTTTGATTTTAGAAATGTTTCAAATTCAGAAGTAGTTAAGAGGCTCAAAGTAATTACAGAGCATGAGAAAATTCAATGCAAAGAAGAAATTTTATGGTTTATTGCTGAAAATTCTTCTGGCTCTCTTAGAGATGCTTGTAATCTCTTAGAGCAGCTGTCTATTGCTTTTGACGAAATTACAATAAGTAAAGCAAGAGAACTATTTGGGATCATAGATGAAAACATATCTCTAAACATATATAAAATGATCATAGAAAATAATATTAGTGAATTACTTGAAACTCTTCAAGATTTAAGACTTAGGGGCATAGACTTTAAATCTCTTTCTAATTCCTTAATAGATGTTTTAAGACTAGGGATATTCACAGTGAATGGAGCTACTGAAATACAGGGCTATTCTTCAGATTTCATAAAGAATACATCTTTAGTTTTTTCAGGAAGCGATTCAAGAAAATTAATTACAATACTTGAAAAATTTATTGAAATGATTTCGATAAGAACAGAACATTTCGACCCTCTTTTAGATTCTGCAATAATCCACCTAACATATATGTTCGAAAATAAAAGAATTTTAAAAGAAGAGCTAAATCAAACTCAAGAAAAAGAAATTAAAAGACCCCTAAATATTGATATACAGAATCAAAATAAAAATGTAGAAATAAGCGAAAATAATATCAAAGCTTCTAAGATAAATGACACTCAGTCTCATGAAAAAGCTTTAGAGGTAAATCAAATTTCTAAGCCCAAGCTGGACTCAAATGAAAAACAAGACTGGGAAAAAGTCCTTTTTGATTTAAGGAGAGCAAAATTTGGGAAAATGGTTCTTGGGGCATTACTTAGAAATGTGGAAATTCCAAAAAAACTTGATGAAAAATTAGTATTGAAATTTAAAAGTAAGTCTTTGCATGATCACTTCAAGGTAGAATGGCAATTAGAATTGGCAAGGGAAGCTGTAAAAAAAGCAGTGACTAAAGTGTATGGAAATGGAATAAAGCTAGTATTAGAAGAACCTGATGAAGAACAAAAAAATAATACAAAGGCTAATTTGTTAGAAAGTGACATAGTTAAATCCGCTCTAGCAATGGGTGCCAAAGTTGAGGAAGAAAAGGAAGGTTAAATTATGTTTAATATGGACAAGTTAAAACAAGCTGGAAGCTTAATGAAGCAAATGAATGGCTTGAAAAAAAAGATTGATAAATTAGAAACAATTGCAGAGTCAAAAGATGGAAATATTAGAGTTGTAGTTCAGGGTACATCTAATATAAAATCTATAAAAATTGATGAAGATTTTTTACCTCAAGTTTCTGCTAAAGATTTAGAAAAAAACTTAATAAAGGCCTTAAATGAAGCGATGAAAGAAGCCGAAAAATCTTCAAAAAAAATAATGTCAGAGGTTACTGGTGGTTTAAATATTCCAGGTTTATAATATGTCTCCCTTAAATAAGTCTCCTTTTATTCCAGAAGCCCTGAGTGATTTAATAGAATCATTTAGGTTATTGCCTTCTATTGGGCCTAAAACTGCACAAAGATTAGCATTTGCAACATTAAAAATGCCTGCTGATCAAATTAAAAGTATCGCAAGCGCTCTTTCTGAAATAAGAGAAAAAATTATCTTTTGTATAATATGTCAAAATATTTCTCAAGAACCTAAATGCGATATATGTACAAATGAATCTAGGGATAGTTCAATTATTTGTGTTGTTGAAGAAGCAATGGATGTTTATGTGTTAGAAAAATCAGGTGTATATTCTGGGCTTTTTCATGTCTTGCATGGTTCCTTGTCACCAGCTAATGGAATTGGGCCAGAAGAAATTAGGATAAATGAATTGATCAATAGAATAAAAAATGATGATAGGATCAAAGAAATTGTTGTTGCAACAAACTTAAATCTTGAAGGAGAAGCAACTGCGATGTACATTAATCAAGTTATTAGCGAAAGTGATGCGAACATAAAAGTAACTAGATTAGCCAGAGGTATGCCTTCTGGTTCTGACATTGAATATGCTGACGAAACAACAATTTCTCACGCTTTGGGATCAAGGATCAAAATTGATGAAAGCTTATAAAAAAAGAAAGAGATTTATCCAGACAGAGGCAATAGCTTTGAAAGTATATGATTTTGGTGATGCTGATAGAATTTTTGTTTTTCTAACTCCTGATCAAGGATTAATTAAAATTGTGGCTAAGGGTATTAGAAAGCCTAAGTCAAAAATGGGGGGACATGTTGATGTTCTATCAAAAGTTAATGCTTATATATCTCTAAATGATAATCTAAGTAATTTATCTCAAGTTGAAATTATTGAAAATTACAAATTAATAAAAGATGATCTCTCACTTATTTCAATAGGTTTTTATCTTCTTGAATTAGCAGAAAAATTTTCAGTTGAAAATGATCCTAATAATGATATTTATTATCACCTTGCTTTTACATTAGATCAGCTACAAAAGAACACTAATAATGATCTCTTGATGAGGTGGTTCGAATTAAATTTACTTTCATTGTCAGGCTTTTTACCTGATCTTTACAGTTGCCAAATAAGTGGGAATACATTGCTTGAAGGAGACCATTTATTTTCTTCAGTTAATGGAGGATTGGTTGAAAAAAAATTTTCTACTAATACTGACAACTATGTACATGTTGATAAAAATTCTATTAAAGCAATGAGATTTCTTATAAATAATGGATGGGATGATATAAGAACTATGAAATTTCAGAATAAGAATCTAAAAAAAATAAAAGAAGTTACAAAAAAATATATTCAAACCATTACTCAGTCACCACTCAATTCAGAAAAATTTTTATCTAGTGTTAATTAACTTTTTTCATTGGTAAAAAAGTACATAATAATATTCCTGACACCGCAATAACTCCTGCAAATATTGAGATTCCTTCAAAATTATATTTTGCGTAAATTATCCCTGATATAACAGGAGACATAAATCCAATTAGAGACATCCCGATAAAATTTAGAGCAGTTCCGCTTCCTTCACTTCCCTTGGGGACCCTATCCATCGTTGCAGCAGTTACAATTGGCATTACAGAGAAAAAAAACATTCCTAATAAACCTATTAGAATGACCAATCCTATTCCTTCATCAAAAATTAAGAATAAAAATAAATATATAGCCATCAATGACATAGAAATTTGTATTACAGGTTTGCGGCCAAATTTATCAGAAAGAATTCCCATGATTGGTGTAGATATAATTCCTGCTGCTGTTATAAGAGCTATATGCCAACCTATAATCCAAGCAGAATAATCCAATTCTTCTTTAAGATATACTGCAAGCCATAGTTGAAAAGAAGTATGAATACTTGCTCTCATAGCTCCAAGTATAATTAATCCTAATATAATCTTATCTTCAATTAAAGTTTTTGTTCTTTCCCAATATTCTTGAAAAGACCAATTAGAATCAGACTCAATCCCTGCAGATTTAAAAAAAACTAAAACTAAAACACCTGTTAAGATCATTGGTACTACCAACAACATAGAAACAGTTTCCCATCCGAATCCCGAAAACTTAATAAATGATCCTAACGTAATTCCGGAAATCAATCCTCCGATTATAGGTGGTCCAAGAGTATTTCCAATCTGTGCTCCAGTTAAATGCATTGATAAAGCAAACCCTTTTTTTTGAGGATATCTTGCAGCTAAAGTTCCAAAAGCTGGAGCATGCCAAAAACTGGTTCCAAATCCAATTAGTATTACGCCAACTAGTATCAAAATATAAATTTTTGTTAATCCAATAAGTAAATATCCAAAAGAAATAGTAAACATAGAAATTGCTAGTAGCCAAGCTATTTTCCTTCTATACATATCAGATAAAATACCTGCAGGTATATTTGATAATCCACTAGATACATTCATCGAAGAAAAAATCAATGCATATGACACTTCTGACAAACTTAAAGATGCCTTTAATAAAGGTCCTATAACAGTCAATGCTCCTTGGCCAAAATGTTTTATTCCGTGACCTAAAGATAAGCCAATTACTAATGATAAGCCTGAGAATGAATTAATTTTTTTTTTCATATTTGTATTTTACGATGATATATTTATATATTATTTAAGAAATATTTACTTATAAAAAAATGTTAAATTTTAGAAAACTGCCAAAGACTGTCTTTATATCATCATTAATCTTTTCAATCTTAGGTTTCCTTATTTCTACAATATACTCTGTATTTAGTTTGATTTTTATATGCTCTACGAATGTTAAGTGTCCCGGTAATCCTATACCAGTATTAATACTTATCGCTTTAATTACTCTGATTTTTTTTATTTTTGGGATACTTTTTGGGGTCATAATATTAAAGCTTTATAACCTGTTTAGAGTAGAATGATGTAATATATAAATATTTTTAGGAAGATGGAAGTATGTCAGAGAAAAGTTTTGATGTAATTGTTATTGGTGCTGGACCAGGTGGATATCATGCTGCTATAAGGGCTTCACAATTAGGTCTGACAGTAGGATTAGTAGAAAAAGATGATGGCACGGGCATTGGAGGGCTAGGAGGGGTTTGCTTAAATTGGGGATGCATTCCATCAAAGTCTTTACTTAAAAATGCTGAGTTGTTAAATGAAATGAGAAATCCAGAAGAATGGGGTTTTTCATTCAAGGAATTCAAGGCAGATATTTCCAAAGCTATAGATCGTTCTAGAGCGGTGTCTTCTAAGTTAACGCAGGGTATTGCTTATTTAATTAAGAAAAATAAGATAGAACTTTTTATGGGTACTGCAAAGTTTATTTCTTCTACAAAAATAGAAGTAGGCAATGAAATATTAACAGGGGGTAATATAATTATTGCTACTGGAGCAAGGCCTAGATCTTTGCCAAATTTAGAAATCGATAAAAAGCTTATTATTACCTCTAGAGAAGCATTAGAATTGAGAGCTAAACCAAATTCCATTGCAATAATTGGAGCATCTGCAATTGGATGTGAATTTGCATATTTTTTTAACGCTTATGGAGTAGATGTTTCTTTGTTCGAAATTATGGATAGATTGGTTCCAAAAGAAGATGGAGAAATATCAAAAGAACTTGAGCGGCAATTTAAGAAACAGGGTATAAATGCCTTTACCTCATCAAACATAAAAAATGTCACTAAGAATAAAAACTCAGTCACTCTAGAATATGACTTAAAAGGAGAGTCTTTTTCTAAAGAATTCGATAAAGTTATGTTGGGAGTAGGAATTCAGCCAAATACTGATGAACTATCTTTAGATAATGCTGGAATTCAACTAGACGAAAATGGTTTTATTATTGTTGATGAATATATGAAAACTAATGTTAATGGAGTCTTTGCAATAGGTGATGTAACAGGTAAATTACCTTTAGCTCATGTTGCTTTTGATCAAGGAATACTAGCATCTGAGGTTATTGCAGGTAAAGAAGTGCAAGGAATTTCAAATTATATTGATATGCCTAGATGTACTTATTGTTCCCCTCAAATTGCTAGTATAGGAATTACAGAAGAGCAAGCTATAGAAAATAAACTTAATTATTCTATTGGTAAAGTTCCCTTTCAAGTTGCAGGAAAGTCTATTGCAATAAATGATTCTAACGGCTTTGCTAAGGTAATTTCAGACTCTGTTACAGGAGAAATTCTAGGTGCTCATATTATAGGCGCTGAGGCTACAGAGATGATCGGTGAAATAGGTATGTTAAAGTATCTTGAAGGAACAAATGAAGAGCTTCATAGATTAACTCATGCGCACCCAACGCTATCAGAAGTAATAAAAGAAGCAGCTGCTAATACTAACAATGAAGCAATTCACTTTTAGTTACCATTCAAGCTTAATTTCCAATTCTGATGTTATTGATTCAAACCATTCGATTACTTCCGGATGATACGGAATACCATTTTTGCTTCTTTCTAGTCTAGATTCATATTCTGCCAACCCTGGGTATAAAACTCTTTTATGACCAGGAGCAGGAGGAGTATCCTTAAGTCCTTTAAGAAAGTCATCCATATTTTGTTTGAATAAATTGATATCACTAAATGAATCTATATTATAAGCAGCAAAGTAATGTCCGCTTCCACCTAGAAACCCTGCTTGTGCACCTCCAAGCATAGAGCACATAATATCTACAATTGCTGCAAACCCGTAACCCTTGTGTGAACCATTTTCTCTATCTCCTCCAAGAGGAAGCATGTGTAAATCTTTCATTCTTCCATCTTCATGAAAATTTTCTTTGATTAATAATTTTTCTTCATCAATAGGAGAACCATCTTGATTTGCAATCCAATTTGCAGCTACAGGGGTTTCTAATCTTTCTAAAAGTTTTATTTTATTTCCAGCAACTTGAGTCATAGCTGCATCAAACATGAAATAAGCCTCCTTATTCGCTGGGGCTGCCCATGCAATAGGTTGAGTGCCAAATCTAGGCTCTGAACCAAATGTAGGTAACATTGCAAATCCTCCTCCTCCACTCATGCAAACACCAATCATATCGGCATCAACAGCTAGCTTTGCATGAAATCCAGCAGCTCCTAAATGTCCAGCATTGTTTAGAGTTACAATTCCAACTCCACTTTTTTTAGCTTTTTCTATAGCCATTTTCATTGCAAAAGGCGCCGTATGCAGTCCCAGTCCCATATCTCCATCTAAAGCTGCAGTAGAAATTGATTCTTTGACTACTTTTATGCTTGGCCTTGGATTAGCTTTATCTAGCTGATACATTCTTACATAAGATCTGAGCATATTAGAAACACCATGCGTGTCTACACCATTAAGGTCTGCATAAATTAATACATCCGCTGAAAGTTCTGCATTATCATTGGAAAGACCCATTTTTGAAAAAATTTGCTTTGTCACTGAGTGCATTTTTTCATGATTTATTCTTATTGCATCCTCATCTGAGACATGAAATCTTTCAAGCATTTTTACTCCTTTATTTGCTATTTGAATATACTTTAGTATTTTCTATAAAAGTACTGTTCATATGATTTAATGTTGATTTTATTTTAGAGTCTAGTATTTTCAATGTAGAAATAACTCTTAATCTTCTATATTCAGGAATTTCTTCTTCTTTTACGGAGTCTAGCTCTATTGAGAAATGAAGAATTTTTTCTTCTATAGACAAATTTTTGATTTCTTCTTTCACTGTTTCTAACTCATTTTTTCTAGTTGGTTTTATATCTTTTCCATTAATGACTGAATTAAGAATTTTTTCTAAAGGAGTCTTTGGATTCTTTTTGATATTTCCAATTATTTTCTCTACATAAACGCTAGAAATTTCTCCAGAAATAAAAGGTTCTGCAATTTCATTTTGTAATTCGAAGTTATCAATATCAGCTATACATCTAGCTTCTTTAAATGTTAACTTTCCATCATCTAGAGATCTCAATAAAGTAGGACTTAATTTTTTTATCAAAGACTCATAATGATGTATAGTACCTGGTGTAATACCTGTTCTCCTACTTAGCTCTTGTTGTGATATGTTATTTGTTTTTCTAAACTTTATGAAATCTTTAGCAATTTTTGTAGGAGTTTTTAATCCTGAAAAATATATTTCTGAAAGATTTATTGATTGAATATCTTTTATATTTTCTTTTATATTGCAGTCTATTTTAGATTTATTTTTATTTTTGGCATTTCTATAAATTTTTTCTCCGCTATATAGCAAATAATAATTTTTATGTTTTAAGACTATCGGCTTTTGCTGAGAAGAATTTCTTTTATTTAATAAATTCTTTATTGGTTTGTATTTAAATATTGGATGTTCCGGTTGTATTTTTATTTCATTTAATTCAATTTTCATAACTGCCCCCAGTTTATTCTTTTATACTTTAATTTTCTAGATTCCAAATTCTAATTTCAAAAATTGTCCTTGCTGGGAAATTATGATTCTTAAAACACTTTTTGTTTGGAATTTTTTTCATATAATGTCTTATATAGTAATGAATTGAACTCATATAAATGAAAATACAAAAAAATAATATTCCCCCATATGTTGCATTCAAGACATTCCAAACTTTTTTGGAATTTTTATCCGAAGATATGCCTAGCAGAATAGATAGAAGTGTTTGGGTAAATAGATTTTCAGGATCAAATGGTACTCAGTTAATGACTGCAATAAAATTTTTTGAATTAGTTGATTTGGATGGAATCCCTTCAGATGATTTTCAGAATCTAATATCGAAAGATATTAATATTCAAAAAAAAACATTGAGAAAAATTTTATATAAATTTTATGACCATATATTTAAATTAGATTTAGGAAGTGCTACTAAATATCAGTTTAGAGAAGCTTTTAGAAAGTTTGGAACCAAAGAAGGTGTTTTAGTAAAATGCGAATCCTTTTTTATTCAAGCTGCAAAGTTTTCTCAAATAGACCTATCAAGCCATATCTTAGCAAGAAGGCACAATAATAATGAGAAATTAAAATCTCAAACAAACTCAAATTCTCAATCTGTATCATACAAAAAAAATTCTTTCGAAAAAAATACGAATATAGTAAAGATTATCTTAGATAAATATCCAGAATTTGATCCATCTTGGACTCCTGAAGTTCAAAAAGCTTGGATTGAATCTTTAACAAAATTATATGAAAGTTTGAATAATTAAAAAAAAAGAGCTACAAAAAAGTAGCTCTTTTTATAATTTATAGATGTAATAATCTACATTCCCATATCCATACCACCCATACCTCCTCCAGGCATTCCACCTGGCATAGGAGCATCTGGTTCTGGTATATCTGTAATTAATGCTTCAGTTGTTAATATCATACCTGCAACTGATGCAGCATTTTCTACAGCAGCTCTTGTAACTTTGGCAGGATCAACTATTCCCATTGTAATCATGTTGCCATATTTATCACTTTGAGCATCAAAACCATAATTTTCTTCTTTACTAGTAGTTACTTTTTCCAAAATAACTGCACCTTCAAAACCTGAGTTTTCTGCTATTACTCTTATTGGCTCAAGCAATGCTTTCTTAAGAATTTCAACTCCAGTTTGCTCATCAGGGTCTTTGAGTTTTAATGATCCAAGAGCAGTTGAAGCTTTTATGAGGACAGTTCCTCCTCCAGGTACTATTCCAGATTCAACAGCAGCTCGAGTTGCAGATAATGCATCTTCTACTCTTTGTTTTTTTTCTTTCATTTCTATCTCAGTAGCAGCACCAACTCTTAAAATAGCCACTCCACCTGATAATTTAGCAAGTCTTTCTTGAAGTTTTTCTCTATCATAGTCTGAAGAAGTTTCTTCTATTTGACTTCCAATTTCTTTCATTCTTCCTTCTATTTCAGCTTTTGCACCTTCTCCATCAACAAAAGTTGTATCATCTTTTTTTACTACTACTCTTGCACATTTTCCAAGGTCTTCTAATGTTGCAGAATCTAATTTTCTACCTACTTCTTCTGAAACAACATTACCACCAGTTAAAATAGCAATATCTTGTAACATAGCTTTTCTTCTATCTCCAAATCCAGGAGCTTTCACAGCAGCAACATTTATAGTGCCTCTTAGCTTGTTTACTACTAATGTAGCAAGTGCTTCACCTTCAACATCTTCTGCTATCACAAGCATTGGTTTTTTTGCTTGTAGTACTTTTTCTAGAACAGGAACTAGATCAGAAACTGCTGAAATTTTCCCGTCAGTAATAAGTATGTATGGATTTTCTAGAACTGCTTCTTGTGTATCTGCAGACGTTACAAAATAAGGAGATAAGAAACCTCTATCAATTTGCATTCCTTCTACAAAATCTGTTTCATAATCTAAAGTTTTAGATTCATCTACAGTTATAACTCCATCTTTTCCAACTTTATCCATAACATCCGCAATCAATGTTCCCATCTCGTCATCATGTGAAGAAAGGGTAGCAACGCTAGCAATTTGATCTTTTCCTGAAACAGGAGTTGATTGACCTGCGATAGAGTCTCTTACGCTTTGGATAGCTTTATCAATTCCTCTTTTAATAGCCATTGGATCAGCACCTGCCGCCACAACCTTAAATCCTTCAGCTATTATAGCTTGAGCTAAAACAGTACTTGTTGTTGTGCCGTCTCCAGCATCATCATTAGTATTTTTTGATGCTTCTTTTAGTAGTTGTGCTCCCATATTTTCAAAGGAATCTTCTAAGTCTATTTCCTTTGCAATTGTAACTCCATCTGAGTTTACTTGAGGAGGACCAAATTTTTTATCTACAATAATATTTCTCCCCCTTGGTCCCAAGGTTACTTTTACTGTATCTGCAAGAATATCAATTCCGCTTTTTAGTCTAGATCTTGCATCTGCTCCAAATTTTAAATCTTTTGCTGGCATATTTTTTCTCCGTTAACTTTTTTTTCAAATTTTAGATATTTTACTAGCTATCCAACAATAGCTAAAATATCACTTTCTCTTACTATTAGGTACTCTTTTCCGTTTTCAGAGTACTCAGTCCCTGCATACTTTGAGTAGATTACTTCGTCTCCATTTTTGACAGTCAAAGCAATTGTCTTTCCATCGTCGTTTATTCTACCAGCTCCTGCTGCAACTACTTTACCTTTTTGAGGTTTTTCTTTAGCAGTGTCAGGAATAATAATCCCCCCAGAGCTTTTAGAATCATCTTCCTCTGTTGGTTCGATGATTATTCTATCTCCTAATGGTTTTAATTTAAGTGCCACTTAATAATTCCTTCCTATTTTAATATAATCAGATTTCTATAATATCTTAATTAATTACTAACTTCAGAAACCTTTGTTTAATAATTACACATTTTCTATTTTAAAATATTTTGAGAGGCTGTCAAATGAACCGGAGTAAACTTGAGAAAGGTTTTGGTAATTTTAGTAATAAATATTTCAAATTACCTTGCAGTTATAGACCCACCATTTATATTTATTGCTTGACCCGTAATAAATCTTGCTTTATCTGACGATAGGAAAGCTATAAGATCTGCTACTTCTTCGTCTGTTCCAACTCGTCCCATCGGTATAATTTCAGCTTTACTATTCCAAAGAGCACCTCTTCCTAGGGGATCTAAACGTGACGTTTCAGTTTGACCAGGACAAACACAATTTACTGTTATTTGATGTGATGCTAATTCCTTTGCTAAAGATTGAGAAAAACCTTCTAATCCAAAATTAGCTGCGTTATAAGCAGCCATTCTAGCATTGCCTTCCTTGCCTGCAGAAGAAGAAAGATTTATTATTCTACCGCCTTGTCCTTGATCTATCATTATCTTAGCAGCAGCTTTTGAGCATAAGTAGGATCCATAAACTTTAACAAAAATAACTTTTTTAAACACTTCATTGTCTACTTCAACAACCGGAACTCTATCTTCTCCATAGGGTGGAGCAGCGTTGTTTACCAAAATATCTATTCTTCCAAATTCATTAATAGTCTCTTTTATCATATTGTCTACATCTTCTTCTTTAGATATGTCCATAACGATGGATTTAGCTTTAGAACCTTTTTCTCTTATTTGCTCTGCAGTAGATTCTATATCTTTCCACCCAATAGCCCTTTCATCTTCAGGGTAACTTTCAGGATCCCTTCCGGTTCCAGTAACAACAACATTGGCTCCCATTTCGGCTAATGAAACTGCAGAAGCTCTCCCTATTCCTCTAAGTCTTCCAGCTCCAGTTACTATTGCTACTTTTCCTTCTAATTCTTTTGACATAAATTTCCTCTATTTCTAGCTTTAATGTTCCATTACAGATCCACCATTTTGGTTTATAGATTGACCATGAATCCATGATGCTGCTTCAGTGCATAAATAAGCACAAAAGTCACCAACTTCTTTATCTGAACCATTTCTTCCAATTGGAGTAGCTGCAGCCATTTTATCCCAATCATCTCTAACTACGTCCATTCTTGATGTATCTACCGCACCTGGACAAACCGCGTTTACATTTATATTGTATTCACCCAGTTCTCTAGCCATAGATTGAGTCATACCGACAACTCCAAAGTTTCCAGCATTATATGCTAGAAAATTAGCTGAGCCTTTTTTTCCAGCAGTAGAAGAGATATTAACAATCTTTCCACCATCTCCTTGCTTAATCATATGTTCAACAGCTCCCTTAGTGCACAAAAAAGTTCCTGTTAACTTTATATCTACAACTTTTTGAAAAACATTTTCATCTAAATCAAGAATTGGAACCCTGTCTTCAGCTCTTGCATAGGCTGCATTGTTGATTAATATATCTATTCTTCCAAATTCTTCAATTGTTTTAGATATCATGTTTTTTACATGATCTTCATTTGTAACATCTGCTACTAAAGCCAATGCCTTGCTTCCCTCAGCTCGAATTAATTCGGCAACACTTTCTATATCTTTCCAACCAATTGCTTTTTCATCTTCTGGATAATTTTCTGGCTTTCTGCCTGTTCCTGTGACAACTACATCAGCCCCTAATTTCGCTAGAGCAATAGCAGCAGCTCTTCCTATCCCTCTAAGTCTTCCGGCACCAGTTACTATCGCAACTTTTCCTTTTAATTCCTTTTCCATAAATTACCCCTCACTTATTTAGATTGTTAGAACATTCTAATCGATTAATTTGTTAATTTTAACAATTGTGTTTTCAATATCATTAGTAAAAATAGTTACATGTCCCATTTTTCGTCCTATTTTTGCTTCTTCTTTATGGTACATTTTTACAAAATGATCAGGAGCATCAGATATTTCAGAAATTATGTTTTTGTAATTTTTATTTATAAAAAAATCTCCCAAAATATTTTTCATGATTGCATTTTTTTCTACTCTCGGTTTTTGAATTTTTTCCTCAACTAAAATTTTTCCAAGCATTTCATATTGAGAAATAGAATGAGATTCTCTTGTTAAGTGTCCTGAATTATGTGGTCTAGGGGCTATTTCGTTAAACAATATATTATTCTTTTTATCTAGAAACATTTCAATTGTTAATATTCCTATAAGATTATTTTTTTCTACAAATTTTGTTGCTAAATTTATTGATTTATTCTTTATAGATTCACTTATTCTAGAAGGAGAAATAGATATATCTAAAATTCCATTTTTGTGAATATTTTCTATAGGTTCAAAGCAATAAATTTCTTTATTATGGTTTCTTCCAATAATAACTGAAAACTCTTTTATAAAATCAATTTTTTCTTCAACGATATATTCTATATTCTTATCTAAAAGATTTATTTTTTTAATAATTTCATCTTTCGAGTTAATATGGTATTGACCTTTCCCGTCATAACCTAGTGTATTAGTTTTAATTATTACCGGAAGTTTTATATTTGTTTTTTCTAGCTCTCGTTCAAAGTTTGTATCTTTATCAAACTTGAAAAAGGAAGGAGTTTTTATTCCACACTTCATAAAATTACTTTTTTCATTTAGTCTATTTTGAGAAATTGATAAAATGTATTTACTTGGAAAGATATCAATTTTTTTATCTAGATAATCAAGAGACTCCATTGGTATGTTTTCGAATTCATACGTGATTACGTCACATTCAGATATCAATATGTCTAGGGCCTTGAAGTCATCATAATTTTTTTGAATATGTATAGCTTTTGTGTGTTTTGCAGGAGGGTCTGAAGAAGGGTCTATAAAATATACATTTTTTCCTGCTTCAGTAAGATATTCCGCCAGCATTTGACAGAGTTGCCCGCCGCCAAGTATACCTATGCAATTTTTTTTCATAATGAATTATTTTGGCCAGGTGCCTATTTCGCTGTCTTTTATTATAGATTTAGTAGTTTTTAAGATTTTGTCTTTAAGGTTTTTTTCGATTTGTTTATCATGTAGAGCTAAAATTTTTGCAGCTATTAGAGCAGAATTTTCTGCGCCATTATCTCCAATTGCAACAGTAGCTACAGGAACACCTTTGGGCATTTGAACGATAGAAAGTAATGAGTCTATACCATTCAATGCTGAAGATTTTATTGGAACTCCTATAACGGGAAGCTCTGTTATTGATGCCACCATTCCCGGAAGATGCGCTGCTCCGCCGGCTCCAGCTATAATGACTTCTATTCCTCTTGATTTTGCCTTTTTTGCAAAATCATACATTAAATCTGGAGTTCTATGAGCCGAAATTATTTTTGTTTCATGGCTAATATCAAGTTCCCTCAATACTTCAGAAGCTAATCGCATGGTATCAAGATCACTTTTACTTCCCATTATTATTGATACTTTAGGTTTAATGTTTATCTCCTGTCTTGTAAAAAATTAATTATAGCATCCATTGAATACCTGGGTTCATCAAATGTATTTTTATGGTTAACATTCTTAAGTGTATATAAAATTTTTGGATCAATGTCACTTAATATTGATTTAGTTAGATTGTAATTATCATCTTTTTCACCCATTATAATTAGATGTTTTTTTCGGTTCCATTTTATAGAATCTACTGCTCCATTCCAACTCAATGCACTCTTAAAAATTTCACTGTAGGTTAGATATTTTTTATCACCAGTCTTATCTCCAAGTTTTTTCATTGCATTAGAACGTTTTATGAATCTTTTTTCTTCTAATTGAGGCGCCCCAGGATGCATCCCTAAAGATATCATTTTATCCAATTTATTGCTACTTGCAGCTACTTCAAACCCTGCTCTAGCACCCATTGAAAACCCTATATAATCAAATTTTGCACACTTAATTTCATCGCAAATTTCTATTATGTTATTTGACATATCTTTTACAGAAAAGTTCTTAGTTTTTATATTAGCTTTGTCTCCATGTCCAGAAAAATCAAATATATGCACAGTCCTAATTTTTGAAAGCTCTTCGATCCATCCATTTTCGACCCATAAATTCTTATTTTGAGCCATCCCATGTCCAAGAATTAAATGAGGGCCCTCTCCAAAAGTTAAATATGATACCATTAGCTATATTTTTAATTTTTTATATATTTATCATTATATTGTAAGTAAATTTTATGGAGGCTCATATGAATGAAAATCTTGATAAAACAGCTATGGTAGTCACAGCTCACCCTGATGATGCTGAGTGGGGTTGCTCTGCTTCTGTGGCTAAATGGACAAGACTTGGATGGGATGTTGTTTATGTTCTTTGTACGGATGGCTCAAAAGGAACAGAAGATAGGTCTATACCGAGTAAAGAATTAGCAAATATTAGAGAAAAAGAGCAAAAAGATGCAGGTAAGATCTTAGGATTAAAAGCTATAGAATTTTTAGGTTATCCTGATGGGTACCTAGTACCATCATTAGATTTACGAAGAGATATTTCTAGGGAAATAAGAAAATATAAACCATCTATTCTAATAACCACGAATCCTAATAGGGATTTACTTAATTCATCTTATTTAGGGCATCCAGATCATTTTGCTGCTGGAGAGGCGGCATTGTCTGCAGTCTTTCCAAGTGCTAGAGATCACCTAACATTTCCTGAATTACTTGAAGAAGGGCTTGAGCCACACAAGGTAATGCAAGTATGGATTAATATGTTTAATATGGACTCTGGAAGTAATAAAAATTGGTTTTTTAATCCAATAGAAAAAAGCGATTTAGATGTTGCAATAAAAGCTCTACAAGCTCACACTAGTCAAATTCCAGATCCTGAGAGGGCAAAGGAATTTATGACAAAAAGAAGAGAAGATGTAGGCAAAATATGCAATGCAACTTATGCAGAAGCATTTGCAAAATTTGAATTAAGTTAGTTTATATTGCTTCACTTTCAGAATCTTCTATTTTTTCATCTCGAATTGCATTGAATTCTCTTTCAATTGATTGCGTAATCATTCCTCCATCTGAACTATGAAGTACAAATCTAGCTCCTAATTCCATTGTTTTTAATGTTCTTTCTGGTGTGAATCCATGCACCATTACTGGAATATTGTGAGACTCAGAAATATTAATTATTTTGGTTAAGGCTTCGATGTAATCGTCATTTTCTAGTTCATCTGGAATTCCCATAGAGGTAGATAGATCATTGGGCCCCACAAACACACCATCGACAGGCCCTTTTTTAATAAGATTATCAAGGTCATTTACAGCGGTTATGCTCTCTATTCCAGCAATAAATATTTTATGCCCATTTTTTTTGTTAAGATATTCTTTAGTTTTTTCGCTAGGAAATTTTCCAGACTTTAAGACATCTTCAAAAGCTTTGCCTTTCAATGGGTGCAAATAGGTCTTCCAGGCACATCTTTGAATAGTTTCAGCATCTTCACAGTATGGCACTAAAACTCCGTCTGCTTTCGCATCTAAAGCTATCGCCACTAACGTAGGATCAGGGTCGGCAACTCTAACAATTACAGTCAATCCTGCACCTTGCCCCGCAGAAACCATTCTAGCTATTTCACCTCTTGAATAAGATCCATGTTCTGCATCAATTATCACATAATCTAAAGCTTTTGAAGAAAATGCTTGAGCCCATCTTACTCCTTCAATAAAATTAATCATTGTTCCAAATACCTGACCACCTTTTTGGAGTTTGTTTTTTATATCTTGAGGCTTCATATGTCCAACTTTCTATATATCTAATTCTTTAATATTTTCAATTATATAATTTGGGGGATCTAAATCTTCTGGATATTTTCTCCCCATACTAATCCAAATAGTTTTCATACCTATAGATTGCGCACCAATTATATCTGTATAAGGATTGTCGCCTATAAATACTACATTTTCAACTTCTTTTACTGTTAAATTCAGAAGTCTCAAAGTTTCTAGGAAAATTTCTTTCTTAGGCTTAGAGTGGCCAAAAATTTCAGAAGCAATTACAAAATTATGCTTATCTTCCAGGCCCGTATTTTTTATTTTTTGGTATTGATAATGGCTTCCGTTTGTGACTATGCCAAAATTTATTTTTTTTTCTATTAATTTATCTAATAGATGTGAAGCTCCTTCATGTGCCTCAACTATTTCTGACATATTTTTATAGTAATAATCATAAAACTGTTGATAACTTAGTCCAAAATTATGAAAATCTTTATTTATTTGTTGGAGGGAACTTTTAATGTTGAAATCATTAAATGAGTTAAGTCCCCAGAAATATTTTAATGCCTCTTCTTTAGAAAAATGATTAAAACAATCAAAATCTTCAGAAAGTTTTATACATAATTTATCAAAAGCTTTTTTTCTGTCTATTAGTGTATCGTCAAGGTCAAAGGCTACTCCTTTGAATTTAGATAAATTAATTTTCATGCCGTCCTGACAGATCCTCTTATCAGGGACCCTTCTTCAGAGCACATAAAATAAATAATTTTAGCAACGCCTTCAGGGTTAGCTAAGATGTTTTTAGTATTCGTATATTCTTTTTCATTTCCTGTGATATCTCTGGTGGTCTCAATTTGAGCATTTTTTAATGGTGTATCTACAGATCCTGGAAGTATGTCATGAACTCTAATTCCATACTTGGATAATTTGTCTTCTAAAACTAAAGATAGTCCATGAACCCCGCCTTTTGAAGAGCCATATGCAAACGATGAAGAACTGCCTAAAACCCCTGCTCCAGAACTAGTTAGAATTATAGTTCCACTTTTTTGTTTTTGCATTACAGATGCAACATGTTTACTCATTAAGTAGCTTCCTGTAAGATTTATGCTTATAACGGATTCCCATACATCATCAGGGAACTCGTCTATTTCTAGAGATGCTCCTTGTAGCACACCAGCTAAATTGATTAGTATATCTATCCCTTCAAGCCATTGAGTTGCTGCTAAAACACCTCCAGAGACTTGGTTTGAATCTCTTACATCTACATTCCAGTATCTAATATCTAGATTTTTTTTATTCAGCTCATTTGTTAATTTCATTCCTTCTTCATTATTAACATCAAAAATAGCAACTTTTGCCTGGTTTTCCGAGAAAATTTTTACAACTTCTTTTCCTATGCCTGTAGAACCTCCAGTTATAATTACTTTTTTTCCTTTCATATTTATATTCATATTAATTCCCCTGATATTGATTTTTATAAAAATAATATTAATCTGCAAAAAACTTTGCAACATTTCTTCTCTGAATTTTTCCAGTTGCTGTTCTTGGCAATTTTTCAGCAAAGTATATTTTTTCTGGAACTTTGAATTTAGCTAATGATTTAGAGCAAAATTCTTGAATTTCCTTATCGGAAACTTCAGAATTAACCACTAATGCGGCATGAACTACTTCTCCATATTTTTCATCTGGTGACGCAAAGCAAACTGCTTCATTTACACTTGGATGATTTATGAGTATTGCATCAACTTCTAAAGGAGAAATTTTTTCTCCTCCTCTATTTATTAGCTCTTTTATTCTACCTGTTAAGTTTAAGTATCCGTCATCATCTAAAAATCCTTGATCTCCTGTCCTAAACCATCCATCAATGTAAGCATCTCTATTAGCATCTTCATTATTATGATATCCACTTGTTACATTTTCACCCTGAATTACAACTTCTCCTACTTGATTTTCACTAAGCATATGCCCAATTTTTTCCATTGACATAATATTTATTTTTACTCCAGTAGGTTTACCCACACTTCCTGCTTTTCTTTGCTCTGGAGGCATTGGATTAGAGCTCATCTGATGAGATGCTTCGGTCATACCGTAGGCTTCAAGAACCGGCGCTCCAAATCTTTTTTCCAAATCTTTTAATACTGACGGAGCCAATGCAGCAGAACATGATCTAATAAATCTAAAAGATTTTTTTGGAGCATTATCTTCCTCTGATCTTATCAGCAAAATTTGATGAATCGTTGGAACCGCTGAGTACCAAGTTGCATTATGTTTTTTTTGAAGTTTCCAAAATGCTCCTGCTGAGAATTTTTCTGGAATAATTATTTCTCCCCCACTTGAGAGAGTGGCCAAAGCAACACCAATTAGTCCATGGACATGAAATAGTGGCATAACAACCATGGCAATATCATTGTTATCAAGTTCATAAGTATCAACAATATTCTTTAGTGATTTTAATAAATTTTTGTGTTTTAGAGGGACTCCTTTAGGCCTACTTGTTGTTCCTGAGGTATGAAGAAAAAGACATGAATTTTTTTCATTAGGTTTATTCAAATCTTTTTTTTCTGATTCTTCAGAATCAAAATCCATTTTCAATGAACCGTTATTAAATGAAATTACTGATGTAGGAATTTTTTTTGCTTTAGCTTGTTTTATTACTGAATGACCTTCAGATGTAATAACCATTGAAGGATTAATATCATCTAAGTAAAAATTAAACTCTTCATCTGTAAATTCAGGATTTAGAGGTGCAGCTACTGCACTTGTATTCGTTACTCCCAAAAAACTTATAATAAATTCGGCATTATTTCTAAGCACGATAACGATTGGTTTTTCACTTTGAATTCCAAAAGAATATAATTTTTCAGATATTTCACTTACAAGGTTTTTAAGTTCTAAATAATTTATTTTTTCTTTATCGGGAATTGTTATGGCTGTATCTTTCTCTTTTCCAGAGTTTAATATTTCAGGGAGTATAGTATTCATATTTATTCAGCCTTTGTGTATTTTTCTTTATTTTATAAAAAAACCTATAATCTAACAGTCTTTTCTGCCTAAATCTGGAGATTCTTTTACAATTTCGACAGGAGTGTTCCTAGCTACAATTAATTTCAAGTCATCTTTTCCTGTGTTTACAGGCTGATGGAGGGCCCCATCTGGAACAAAAATAAAATCACCTTCTGAAATTTCTTCTTCCACCTCTAGATTATCCCCATATAGAAAAATTCCTTTTCCAGACAAAACATAAATAGCTGATTCGCAATTAGTATGAAAATGAGTTGTAGAGCATCTATCTTTTGGAATATTTGCTACTGCCATATGTATATTTTCAGCATTGCTTAATTTTTTTGACACACCAGCCATTCTTTTCATTGCACCCGAATTTATTTCTTCCTCTAAATTATTCTTTTTTGTTATTATTATCTTTTTCATCTACTTTTAAAATCTTTCTTGAATATGTATTATAAATATTATCTTAGCTCAAAAAGGATGAATAATGTACGGAACTATTTTTAATTTAAAAGTCAAAGACGGACACGAGAAATTACTCTTAGAAGAGATGAATGCTCAGGAAGAAAATCCTGAAGGTATGATTGCATGGTTCTTAATGACACCTGACGATACATCAAAAGATTGGATAGGTGTGGCAGTTTTTAAGTCTAGAGAAGATCATATCAACAATGCAAATAGGCCTCAACAGGCTCAATCTTTTCAAAAAATGATGGAGCATTTGGAAGAAGAGCCAAAATGGACAGACGGTGAGTATCCTATTTCAGAAATAATTTGATTATGGGTCCGAGCAATCTCTTTTATATCCACAGTTATTGCAAATAATCTTACAGTGTAGTTTCAAGGTTTCTGTTTCACAGATTTCGCATAAATCCAGTACTTCACTTTTGTTTTTACTATCCATATATGAATATTTAAATTAAGTTAAATATAAATGTCAATAATTAAAAATATTTTTAAATAGATATTTTTAGCACTAGAATAACTTAATGGATAATCAACAATCTCCTTGTATAAATATCTGTAGATATAATTCAACTAACTTTGAAAACGTAGAAGTTATATATTGCGTTGGCTGTTATCGTTCATATGATGAAATTTCAAACTGGAGCTCATATAGTGATTCTGAAAAGCAATTAATAAAAACAAACCTTGAAATAAGAAAAGTAAAATTTAATTTATGAATTATTCATTGGTTTTTCCAGATCAGCTATTTCACAAAAATCCATCAATCTTGAGAGGTCGGAAAGTATTAATATTAAAGCATCCATATTTTTTCTCTCGATTCAGATATAACAAAAAGAAAATTTTAATGCACTTAATGTCTATTGAGTACTATAAAAGATCATTGGAATCTGATTCCTTCGAAGTTGAAATCATCGAACTTAAGGATTTTCAATCACTTTTTCTATCTGGGATATCTCAAAATCATTTAATTCATACATGTGAGATCTCTAATTTTGAGCTATCGTCTTTTCTTAATGAGTTATCCTCAAAAAACATTCAAGTTAAGTACTATAAATCGCCTATGTTTTATGAATCGGTAGAAGACTTAAAAAAATACTTTGGGGATAAAAAAAAATATATACAGTTGGGATTTTATAAGAAATTAAGAATAAAACACCAAATTTTACTTTCAGAAAATAAATCTCCATTAGGAGGAAAATGGAGTTTTGATTCTCAAAATAGAAAAAAAATACCTGAAAAAAAATTACCTTCCGAGAAAATCACTTTTTCTTATGACGAAGAAATATTAAATTATTCAAAATCAATTATCTCTAATTTATATGTACATAATTATGGAAATTTAATGAATTTTAATTTTCCAGTAAATAG
>CEUA01006025.1_pt1 | contig 54768 bp, 55 predicted proteins | sample 361541 | NCBI WGS metagenome assembly CEUA01 (sample SAMEA2623079, study PRJEB7988) | marine metagenome | isolation source: saline water (ENVO:00002010), including
TCTAAACCTGCTGAATACAAAGAAGGATATTTAAATGAAGAACCAATAACACTAACAGAAAATAATATACCAATATTTAATAATGCTATTGTTTGGTTTGAAATTAGAAAAAAAGAGACACATGACCTTGGAACCCACACCCTTTATATTGGTGAAGTTACTGATTGTAAGGCCATCGAAACAGAAGAAAGGGTGGCTTACATGGGAGATACAAGAATGAAATACGGAGGCGTTCCAAGAGGCGGACATTAACTTTGGATGAAGCAAAAAAACTGAATTATATTATTTCAGTATTTTGTGTATCGAGCTTTAAAATAGTTTAATATAATCTACTTGAAGTGGAAAAATTATTACATATTATACCTGCTGCAGGGAAAGCTTCTAGAATAGGTGGCATACCGAAGTTCTTACTACCAATTGCTTCTGATGACTTCTTAATTAAATTTCATCTAAAGCTTTTACAAGATAGCAATTTAGATATAACAAAAGTTATTGTTGTTTCATCGGAATATTTTGAAACTATAAATAGGCTTGGCTTAGATGCACAAATAATACAAGCAGACACTAAAACAATGAATGAAACTATAAAAGTAGCTATTGATTCATTTCCTGAACATAGTAATTATCTGCTTACTATGCCTGATACTTATTATAAAGATAGAAAAATTATTGAAAATTTAGTGGATAATTCAATCCAAAAAAAGTCTCAAATTTCACTTGGTTTGTGGAAAATACAAGAATCTCAAAAAGGTAAGTTAGGTCAAGTATTGATAGAGAATGAGAATATAACTGATGTTGTTGACAAAGATCCAAATTGTCAATATTTATATGCTTGGGGGTCAATAGTATGGAATAAATCTGTTAATCATTTAATCAACATTAAAGAATCTCATCTTGGGTATATTTTAAAACCAGCTCTAAATAATGGTATAAATATTGATTACATTGTTGGAAAAGAAAATTATTACGATTGTGGTACATTTGATGAATATTCAAACCTACTTAAATCAAATATATGAACTTGAATAAACTGAAAGACAAAACGACTAGAAAGATTTCAAAAAGACAAGATATACAAATTTATAGAGGTATAGCCGTCTTAAGTGTTATTCTTTATCATTTAGATTCCGAAATATTTAGTTTTGGATATCTGGGTGTAGATATATTTTTTATTATTTCAGGTTTTGTTATTTCTAACTTAATCTATTCCCAAGTAACAACCAACTCGTTCGATTTAAAAACATTTTATTACCAGAGGTTTAAAAGAATTTTTCCTTCTTTAATCTCATTTATAATATTTGTTCAAATTTTAATATATTTCTTTTTAGATCATCAATTCATACACCAAACTTCAAAAGCAAATTTATTTTCAATATTTTTTAGTTCCAATATATATTTTTCTCAAATAACTGATTATTTTAATAATTCAGTACCAAGAAATTTTGTCATCAATCTTTGGAGTTTATCTGTTGAAGAGCAGTTTTATGTATTCTTTCCTTTATTAGTGATTTTTACGAGGAAATTTACAAACAATAAGAAAATTATTATCTTTTTGTTTATTGGATTAATTTCAATTGCTTTCTATCGTGAATCATTTTTTTATTCAAATATTCTATTAAAAAAGTTATTTTTTACCCAAAACAACTTTGTTTTTTACAGCCCAGTCACTAGGGCTTGGCAATTTGCACTTGGCATACTTGCAATGTTTTTTAATCAGACATTAATAGCAAAAGATAATTTTAAATTAAGTGAAAGAAATTTCACTATTCTTCAAATATTTTTAATAATTTTTATTACTACAGATTTATTTTATTTAGCAGATACCTTAAAACTAGCAGTTGTCGTAATTTTATATACCCTTTTGTTAGTAATAGAAATTAATTTTAAGACGGTAAATTATAAGATTTTAAAATTCATTTTATTTTCTGGGAATATTTCCTATTCTTTATATTTATTTCACCAACCAATATTTGCAGCAATAAGAAATTATAATCTTTATTCAAATACTCAATTTCAAATAACTTTATATTTTGAAAATATATTTAATTTAATTATTGTTTTGATATTTGTATACTTTATTTCGTTTTTAAACTTTAAATTTGTTGAAAATAGATATAGGTTTATTCCTAAATTTAATTTTAAAGATTTCCAGCCTTTTATTGTAGCCTTTGTTATTTCGATTTCTTTAATAACCCTTGCAATTAATACAAATGGATATTCTTTTAGGGAGGCTAATTTAAAAACATTTAATAAAGATACTAATTTAGAGTTCGTCCCTGGAACAAATTATCTAGCAAAAAATAATATTCAATGTATTGACAAGGACTCATTAAATGATTCTTGCAAATTTAATGAAAAAAGTAATAAATATATTTATATATTTGGTGACTCAGTAATGTCCTCGCTAGTAAGTGGATTTGTTGAAGAATTATACTTTAAAGATTACACAATTATTGAATACACAAGAGGGAGTTGTCCACTCTTGATAAATAGATGTAATTTTTCAATGGGATCAAATGTGTATAAAGAAATTTCAAATATAGAAGATTCAATAGTTTTATTAGGTGGACAATACTTAAACTCTATTAACACTGAAAACTTTGAACAAGATTTAATAGATACAATTGATCTACTGACAAAAAATAATAAAGTGTTTCTCTTTACTCTATTTCCAGAACCTGGAATTAATGTAAGGATGTATAAAGTTATCAATAATTCATTTCCTGAAATTAAAGTAAAAAATAGAAATATGGAAGCACGTCTCAATACTATTTTTAAAGATTTAAAATTTAAAAATTTGTATCTAATAAATTCAAATGATATATTTTGTACAGATAAATTATGTGAATTTTATGATGAATCTAGTTATTACTACATAGACCATATTCACTTTTCCTATTATGGTGCAAAAAAAATATCCCAATATTTTATAAATAATTATTCAGAAAATCTTAAAAATTAATATGAAAATTGGCTAAATCTAAAAAAAAGCAAATTAGAAAAATTAGATTAAAATAAATAAAGATGGAATGGTTAAAAGGTAAAAAGGTCTCTAAAAAAACAGCATTTATTATATTTGTTTTAGTATGGCAACTAACAACCATGTTCCTTCAAGGGAGATAAATATAAAGCAAAAAATAATTATCGATACAGATCCGGGAATAGATGATACTATGGCAATTTTTTTTGCCTTGAATTCTCCAGAGATAGACCTTTTAGGGTTGACTACTGTTTATGGAAATACGTCTACAGATAAAGGAACAAAAAACGCACTGAGAATTTTGGAAATTGCTTCAAGATCAGATATACCAGTATACGCAGGTGCAGTTAAACCATTAGAGACTGAATATACAGGAAAGGGCGAGTTTGTCCACGGTCATGATGGCCAAGGTAATACAAACCTTACAAATCCTATTACAGAAGCAGCAGCAGGGTCCGCAGTAGATTTTTTAGAAAAAACAATAAAGGATAACCCTGGAGAAGTAATATTGGTGCCAATTGGACCATTGACTAACATTGGAGAGCTTTTAATAAAGAATCCAAATATAGCAAAAAATATAAAAGAGATAATTTTAATGGGTGGTAATGCATTGGTTCAAGGGAATGCTAGTCCAGCTGCAGAAGCAAACATAAGAAATGATCCTGAAGCAGCAGACATTGTATTTTCTGCTGATTGTGAAATATCAATGGTAGGTTTAGACGTTACTAATCAGGTTTTTATGAATAAAGAAACAATAGACAAAATAATAAATTTTGACAATCCAGAATCTAAACACTTAAAGAAAATATTTCCCTTTTATGTAAATTTTCTTTCAAAATTTTTTAATAAGGAAGGAATGCCCACCCACGACTCATCAGCTATAGCCTATTTGATTGATAGGACTTTATTTAAAACAATGCAATACCCTATTGTTGTTGAGACTCTTGGAGTTAGTAGAGGTAAAACATGGATGGGGACAGGTATGGATAAAACAAATCATAACCCATGGGAGAATAGAAGGAATGTAAATATATGCACCGAAGTTAATGTTGAAAAGGTGATAGATTTGATTATTGAAAGGATTGCTTCATAGATTATGAATACTTATTCGTCTGCTCTCGAAATGTATAATTCTGCACTAAAAGAAGCTCCTACATTTGATTTTGTAGGAAGAATAGAATTATTCACTGAGGAGAATGCTCTCGTTGAAACAGATTTATTTGATATCCAGTCATTAAAGTATTATGCAAAAAAGAATTGTGGTATGGAAGTTTCAGAAGAGGAAAAGATGATTTTTGAAACTGAATATCGTGGTGGTTCGCAAGGAGACTACTCATTTGAAATGAATGAAAAAATTAATAATGTAGTTGAATCTTTAGTTAATTACCCATCTTCAAAGCGTGCTGTAATAATGATGAATAATAAATGGTGGGGTCATCAAGATACTGATGAAGCAAAGTGCTGTAGGGAGCTCCACTTTAGGCTTATTTCTTCAGAGCTCGATGGTTATAAGTGGAAGTTAAGTTCAACAGGTTTTTTTAGAGCCCAAGCAGTTGATATAATGCCAAAAAATTTTTATTTTGTATTCAATATTATGGAAGTAGTTAGACAAAAAATAATTGAAGATATGAAATCAAATATAGAAATAGGTTCATATACACACTTTGTTACAACTCTTGTCCCAACAAGGTATGATTGATAGAATTTCAAAAAAAAAGATTTATATTCTTATTTTTGTTTTTTTAAAGTAACTAAATATGATATATTTCCTTTAATTATCTCCATTTTAAATTTTTTTTCAATAATCCTATTCACTAAGTACCAAGTTTCCAATGCAAATTCTGGGATGTCTTCAACTATTAAATATCCACCGTCATTTAAACTATCTAAAGCGAAAAGTAAAGTATTTAAATTTGCACTTTGAATATGAAGACCATCATCAATAATTAAATCAAACTTAATTTTTCCAAAAGAACTAAATAAGTCTTTATAAGAGCTATATTCTCTTTGGTCTAAATAACAAGTCTTTATATTTTCCTCATTAAATAGAATTCTTGTATCTACATCTGCACCGTAGATATTTGATTTTGGAAGTAGTTCTGAAAAAGCATAAAGAGAAGCCCCGGGCTTCCCCTTTTTACCCATGGTTGAAATTACATCTTCATAATTTGTTCCAAGCCCAATTTCAAGTAAATTAATTTCAGAAGGCAGATCGTTTAATACAAATGCATATATTGACTCATATCCATGTCCAGATGCTTTGTCAGAACCATATTTATTGAATACATTTTTAAACTTCTCTACTTTCTCCTTTTCAATAGGAAAGTCATTAACGGTTTTAATTTTTATTTGCTGAAAATAGTTAGCAATGCTTGATAAAACTATTGGCATAGTTTTTATATTAAAGATAGTAGCTTCATCGCGCATTTTATAAGTGCCTGCAGAATTTGGCCTATAGGAGGAAAATAAAAATATGTTTCTACCAGTAATGTATCTACCTATAAGGTCTTTTATTTTTTTCATGTATATTTTAAGGTACCATGCATTATTTGTTTTTACTCCTTTTACTCAAGTCATAGGTAATCATTTTTGAACAAATGTCTTCTAATTTGTATTTCGGCCTCCACCCGAGTTCTTTATTGATCTTGTAGTTATTGCCTTGAATTCCATCTACATCAATCTTTCTATAATTTGTTGATTCAGAAGAGATAAATATTTTACCACTTTGTTTATTAACAAAAGATACACAATTATCTTTATAAACCTTCTCAAATTTAATTTCTAATAGTTCCAAACAAGAAACTATAAAATCTTCCAAACTATTTAAGTTATTTGATGAGACAATATATTTTCCACTTTTGTTATGTTTTAATATTTTAAATATTGCTTCAGTGTATTCTTCTGCATACCCGATATCTCTTTTTAAAGAAATATTACCTACATTAAGCTTTCTTCTTTTTTTTAACTTATAATCTACTAAAAATTCTGTAATTGTTTTTGTAAAAAAATTAGATCGCCTAAACTCAGATTCATGACTAAACATTATTCCAATGTCTGCATTAATAATATTTTTGCTAACTAGGCTCTCAACTCTTTCTTGAGTTTTATATTTAGTTTTGGAGTAAGTTGTTAAGGGCTTCGGAGGAGTACTTTCATCAACTAATTTATTTTTATACCCTTCATAAATGGTTACTGTTGAAGGAAAAAAAAATTTTGTATCATTTGATTTGCTTATTAACGAATCAATTAAATTATCAGAAATAACTTGATTTTCTTGTTTTGTTAAGTTTTTATATTTAAAACTTTTACTGACGCTACTTTGTGATGCCAGATGAGCAAAATACTTAGGTCTATAATTATTAAATAAATAGTCAGTATTTTCTTTTTCACTAAGGTTTAGTATCTCAAACTTAATTTTCTTATAAATACCTAGTTCTTTTAACCTAAATACAATTTGTTCTGACCTATATTTAGACAGAGGTCTTTGTATGCCAATTACATTTAAGCCATTGTCAATTGCAAGTTTTGCTAAGTAAGCTCCATCTTGTCCATTTATACCTGAGATTAATATATTATTTTTAACGATGGCTCTTTTCTAACATTAATACCTATCATATAAGGTCTTTAGTTGTTTTATTTGATTCTTTATAGTTTCAAATTCATTACCAGCTTCACCTCGAGCTAACTGTAAAATAAAATATCCATCGAATCCAATTTTTTTCAGGGAATAAATTATTTCTTCAAAATCAGTATCTCCTAAAAAGAGCTCTTTCGATACTCCATTATGTGTTTTGTCCTTTATGTGAACATATTTTATTTTATTTTTAAATTGTAAGATATACTCAGAATGATTTACTCCATAACTTGTCAAATTTCCTGTATCGTAAGTTACAAAAAAATTATTACTAGAATCAACTATTTCTAAATAACTATTCAAGTTCAACTCTGCTTCAAACGTAAACTTTTTTTCCGGGAATCTTTTAGAATATTTTTTCACAGTATCAATAAATTTTGTTCTGTTATCGGCATTTTCCATAGAACTTTCTTCAAGGATTGGTATATTAATATTTTTTATATCTTTAACAGAACAAACTTTTTCAAAAATATTAGAAACGTAATCTTCATTGTGTATGGATTTTGTAATTAGGTTATCTAAACAAACTGAAATTATTGAATCAAAATAATTAAAATCTTCATCAAATATTGGATTATTTTCATAAACTTCAGAAGTTATCAACCATTCAACTCCTAAAAGATTTAGACTTTCCAATAAGCTTAATTCTTCCTTCCAGTTTTGAAAGGGAAAGGACTGTATAGTGTTGTTAATTGGTTCAAGCAATCTTCCTTGAACAACCCCTAGTTTCACTGGATCTCAATTCTGTTTAATCTAGCTTCTTCAATAATTAAATTATCATCTAGTGAGGAGACGTAGACGACATATTCAGCAACCTCACTAGGCTTAATAAATGTTTCATAAATCTGCCCAAGCTTTTCAACTTTTCTTCCCATTTCTGTTTTTACAGAGCCTGGAGAAACAGAAATGACCCTAACTCCACGAGTCTTAAATTCATTAAACAAACCACGCGATAGACCAAGTAGAGCATGTTTCGAAGAAGAATATGAAGAAGTATTTGCTGCTGCACCATAAGCTGAAGAAGAAACGATATTTATTATTCTTCCCCAGTTTCTTGACTCCATTGAATTTATAAATTGTTTTATAAATATAAATGGTGCAAAGAAATTAATATTAAATGTCTCTTTTATATCGACAATACTTGTTTCTTCAATTGAAGCTACATCAAATATGCCTGCTGAATTGATTAAAATATCGATTTCAATATTTTCTGATATTTCGATAGCTATTTTTTCAACCTCATCTAAATTACTAAAATCACAACAAAAATATTCCGCATTAAACTCTTTAGCTATCTTTGACAAAGAGTTATTATTTCTACCAACCAACACCAATTTAGAATTTTTTTCATAATATTTTTTACAGATTTCATAACCTATTCCACCAGTTACTCCTGTAATTAGAACAGTTTTCTTTTCTAGAACACTGCTCATAAAATAGATCTTCCTCCATCGATTATTATTGATTGCCCATTTACAAATTTTGATTTTTCGGAAGTTAAAAACTTTACTGCTGAATTTAAATCATTCAATTCCATAATTCCTTTTTGAGGGTTTAAATTTTTCAGTTTCTCTTGAAATTTTTCATCCATGCTTGAATTCATTATTCCACTTGGACAAAGGGAGTTTACTCTTAAAAGTGGGGCTGTTGTAGCTGCTAAATATTTTGTAAACCCCTCTAAACCAAATTTAGAAACACTGTAATGGGCTGGTTTCTGATTGGGAAATGGTTCATTGTTGTCATTATAAAGCCTATGGTCTGGTGCTATGTGTCCTAGGTCAGATGAAATATTAAGAATTACTCCTTCTTTGTTAACCTTTTTTAAATTTTTATAATAGCTTTGGGATGTTAAAAATACGCTCCTTAGATTAGCTACTATAGCTTCTTCAAATTTATTAATATCCTGAACTTCGAATGTAGCAAAATTATCATCAGAATTTATTTTTATATCTACACCTAATGAATTTACTAGAACAGTTGGGTCACTGTGGTTTTTAAAAATATTATTGAAAACACTTTCTGTCTCTTCTTTGTTCAAACAGTCTAATTTAACTTTTTCATAAGATGGGTCTATTGAATCTAATGTATTCTTATTATTATCTATTGCCACAATTTGAAAATCATTTTCAAGTATTTTACAGATATGTGAACCGATAAATCCTGTCCCAACAATTATTGCCGTCTTTTTATTCATACAAATAGATTAACTTATTTATAAATATTATTATTGGTTTATGCACTACATTCAATTAAAAAACTTAGGTCATTTAAATAAATACTATGAATGAGAAGATTAAACCAGATTACGATAAATATTCTAAATATTTACAAGAATCAATAATTGTTGCTGAAAAACAACTTGAAAGTTTTGATTTATTTATCGAAATCGCAGAAAAGGTAAAAGAGCTTGTTTCGTCAGGTGGAACAGTCTTTTTTTGTGGAAATGGTGGATCAGCAGCAGATTCACAACACTTAGCTGCGGAATTAATAGGAAGATTTAAAAAAGATAGAAATCCAATAAAATCAATTGCACTTACTACAGATACGAGCGTAATAACCTCAAATGCAAATGATATTGGCTACGACAAAATTTTTGAAAGACAGGTTGAAGCATTGTGTGAAAAAGGTGATGTTCTTATTGGCTTATCAACCTCTGGTGAAAGCATATCCGTATTAAAAGCTATAGAAGCAGCTAATAAAAATGATGTTTTTACTATTGGATTTACAAAGTTAGGAGACAACACACTTTCAAAAATAGCCCAGTTAAGTATAAAAGTTCCAACAGAAGAAACTGGGATTATTCAGCAAAGCCACATTACTTTTGGACAATTATTATGTTATTTTCTTGAAGAAGAGATTAATTAAATGGAGATTAACCCAACTCAAGTAATTAATAAAAAACTTAAAACAATCTAATGAATAAATCTATTTTAGTATCTGCTAGATCAGGCTCTAAGCGACTTCCACAAAAACCATATTTAAAAATAAGAGATAGAGAAATAATTACATATCTTTTTGAGAATATGAAAAAATCTAATATAGCTGGAGAAGTTTTTCTTGCAACTACTACAAAAAAAGAAGATGACTTGCTTTGTAGCATTGCGCTAGATTATAACTTAAAGGTATTCAGAGGTGATAGTGAGGACAAGCTAAATAGGTGGCTAAATTGTTGCTTAGAAAATCAAATTGACTATTTTGTAAATGTGGATGGAGATGACATATTCTTTGATTATGAACTTGCGGATCACGTATTAAAAATTATTGATAAATTTGATTTTATTGATGGAAGCGGATTATATAACGATGTATATGGTATTAATGTCGACGCATTGAAAAAAGTTTGTAATAATAAAAAAACGAATGAGACAGAATTTATTAAACCTTTTTTCTTGAATGAAAAATCATTAAATGTTCATAAGTTGGAAAATATAGACTCTAAATATTTAAAAAAAGATGTAAGAATGACCCTAGATTATCCTGAAGATTTTAAATTTTTTAAAAAAATCATTGAAAGTATTGACGAATATTCATATGAGAGTATTTTAAACTTCTTAGATGAAAATCCTCAGATGAAAAAAATAAACTTTTTCTTAGATGAACAATGGAAAAAAAATCAAGAAAAGAAATTAGGTGAAATAGTATTATGAAAAAATATAGCGGAAATGAATTAACGTACCTAAAAAAAGTTCTTAATAATCAAAAGCCAAAATCTGGCACATGGAATGCAGAGTTAGAAAAAAAGTTTTCTGAAAAATTTAAAGGTAAATATGCAATTGCAATGAACTCTGGAACAGCAACTCTGCACACTGCTTTAGAAGCATTAGGTGTTAAAGCGGGAGATGAAGTGATTAGCCCATCTCTGACTGTAATAATGGATACAACCGCAACTCTTCATGCAAATGCTATTCCCGTATATGCAGATGTTGATAGAGCAACATATAATATTACAGCAAGTGAAATTGAAAAAAAAATAACAAAAAAAACTAAAGCAATAATTGTAGTCAGTCTTTATGGTCTCCCATGTGACATGGGGCCAATTATGAAATTATCTAGGAAATATAAAATACCTGTAATAGAAGATCATGCTCAAACAGTATTAGCAAAAGTAAAAAATAAAACTGTAGGTATCACCGGAGATTTTGCAAGCTGGAGTTTTGAAACAAGCAAGCATATAAGTTCTGGTGAAGGAGGTATTTTGTTGACAAATAAGAAAACATTGGCGGAAAAAGCTAGAAAAATAGGTGGCCAGGGATATGCTAATTTAAATGCTGATGGTGGAGTAATAAAATTTGGAAATAACAAAAATTTTTTAACCCCTAGTTTTCCAAGGCATGATACTCTTGGTTGGAACTACAGGATGAATGAATTTACTGCAGCTGTGGCTCTTGCACAATTAGAAAAAGTAGAAGAAAAAGTGGAACAAAGAAGATACGTAGCAAGAAAATTTATTGAGGTAATAGAAAATTTTAGCACACTAAAACTTCAACATATACCTAATGACTATACCCATTCTTTCTTTACACTTGCTTGTACACTTGAAAACAAAAAAATCAAATGGGAAGATTTTAGAGACAAATTTAATTTCTATGGAGGGGACAGCTTTTATGCTGCGTGGCAAAATCCATATAAAGAGAAAGTAATAGCTAACGAAGTTTTTAAAAAAAGAAACTTTGATGTATATAAAAATATTGAGTATAAAAATATCTCAAATGAAAATGCTGAAATACTTCAACAAAAAATTATTCAATTCAAAACAAACTATTTAAAAGAATCAGAAGTAAAAAAACAACAAGAAGCTTTGCTTAAAACTTTAAAATATTTTAATTAACCTGACTTAATAAGTATTGTTTTATAAAATAATGTAATGGATTGCTTCGATAGTAACTTTGTAACCGGAAAATCTCATATTTATATTACTGGTGAGATAGGAATAAACCATAATGGAGATTTATCAATTGCAAAAAAATTAATTGATATATGTAAAAGCGCTGGTGCAGATGCAGTAAAGTTTCAAAAACGAACAATAGATATTGTTTATTCAGAAGAAATGTTGAATCAGTTTAGAGAATCTCCATGGGGTACTACTCAAAGAGAACAAAAAGAAGGTCTTGAATTTTCATTAGAAGAATACAAACAAATTGATACTTATTGTAAAGAGTTGGGTATAGATTGGTACGCCTCAGCATGGGATATACCTAGCCAAGATTTTCTAAACAACTTTGATATGCCAGTAAATAAAGTTGCATCAGCCATGACGACAAATATAGAGTTTATTGAGAGAGTTGCCTCAGAAAAAAAACCAACATTTATATCAACTGGAATGTGCAACTATGAAGAGATTCAAACTGCTGTAGATATTTTTAACAAACAAAATTGTAAGTTTGTTTTGATGCACACAAACTCTGAATATCCCTCAAGGGAAAATAAATTAAATTTAAATATGATCTCTACATTAATTAATAAATACAATTGTGGAGTTGGTTATTCTGGACATGAGCCAAGCGTATCACCCTCATTAATTGCAGCTACTTTGGGAGCTGTAAGTATAGAAAGACATATAACTCTTGATCGATCTATGTATGGGTCAGACCAAGCAGCATCACTAGAGTTTGTTGGTTTAAAAAATCTAGTAGAAACAATTCGTAAACTGAATATAGTGTTGGGTGATGGGATGAAAGAAATAACAGAAGTAGAGCAAGAGGTAGCAAAAAAGCTTAGATATTGGGAATGAAAATATATTGCTTTGACATAGATGGTACGGTTTGTACAAATACAAATGGAAACTATAAATTAGCAGAACCATACTCTGATAGAATCAGTGAAATAAATAAGCTGCGTGATGAAGGAAATAAAATAATTTTTTTTACAGCCCGTGGCTCTGGAACTGGAATTGATTGGGTTGAGTTTACTAAAAATCAATTAGATACTTGGGGTTTATCTTATGATGAAATTTTATTTGGAAAACCTGAAGCAGATTATTTTATAGATGATAAATCTATAGATTTATTTAATTGGTTTGAGTAAATAGAACCTAAATATTGAAAATTATATTCTTTAAGTGGAGGGGGGAGGAATTGAACCTCCAACCTTTATATGCGAATTTGGTATTTTCCCAATTAAATTATTAGCAATTTAAGCTAGGCTGGACTTGAACCAGCATCTCCAAATTCATGGCATATAAATATTTTTCCATTTAAACTACCCCCCCGCGTTTTCCAGAACGTGGTTTATTGTAGCAATTTACATTATTATTTTAAGGGTTCTAGGCCTAAATAATATTCTGTTTTTCCATTGAGGGTACTGACCGTGTCCATAGTAAACAAGATATTTTATATTTTCTTTTTTCATACATTCATTTATTAATGATGTGATTAAGTGGAACATCAATCCTGATTTTAGGTGGTCCGCGTGGCACCATATAAGGCCAATAGATGCCATTTCTCCGTCAAACAATAATTTACAATAACCAAAAAGTTTTTCATTTGTCGTGACATCCCTTTGTTTATAATTTTTATAATACTTAAAAAGTCCATACCATTGTCCGTAATGAAGTTCATCTTCCCAGTAGTGTTTATTTTTGGTGTGAGATCCAAGAAAAAAATCTCTATCATTTAAATACCAGTCATTTATTTTGTTCTTTTTCTTATTTTGAGATTTGTTTATTTCTAAAAAATCATCGATGTGTAAATTAAAATCAAACTCTTTAAAATAAAATTTATTTTTTTCACTTTTTTTAATATCTCTAATCACATTTTTTGATAAATTATTCTGATAGTTTTCATATTTATTTTTATACAATTGCAAATCAATTACGGCCATTTCCTCAAAACCGTTGTAAAGTCGACTCTTACTATTTGATACCGAATGTATCATCTCGTAATATTTTTTGCTGTTAAAATTTTGTTCACATTTGTTTAAGTCCCAAAAGCTATAGTTGTCTAAATAGTATGAAACGCCTTGTAATTTTATTCTGTCATTATTGTGTACTTTTACTTTTATAAGATTTTTGCTCTTGCTAATTCTGTTAAGAAAATTCTTTATTAGATTTTTTAGAAAATTTGGAATTATATTTTTTGCTAACATTGTAAATAATACTTTCTTAGGAAATAGCATATCAGGAAACTTAGAAAACTAAATATAAAAGTTATACTAATTTTATGGAGAATGTTCCAGTACTTATATTTCATAAAAATTATGAAAACTATCTAAAAATAAACTGTGAGATTACATCACAAAATAATAAAGTTATACTTTTAGGTGATAAAAGCTCTGAACGCTTAGGAAAAATTCAAAATGTTGATTTTTATAATTTCAATGATTTTATTGATCATGAAAAAATAGATTATTATAAGCAATACTTTATAAATTACAACTCTAAAGGAGACTTTATATGGATTTGGTATTTCAAATTATTTGCAATTTTAGATTTTCTTAATAAAAAGAACATTGACTCAATATTTCATATAGATTCTGACAATATACTTTTAGATAACATAAATGAAATAGATTACAAGTGTGAAAATTCTTACTTTATTCTTAATGACTGGGATGAATTTCATATGACGGGGAGTATTCACTCAGGGTTAACTTCTAAAAAGCTTTACAAACTTTTTGTAGATTTATATGAGGATATTTTTGTAAATAAAAGCAAATTAAATTTGATTCAACACAAAATAGACTTTCATAAAAAAAACGGAGGTGGAGGAATCTGTGATATGACTTTTTTTTATTTAATGGATAAATTAAATCTTGTAGAAAATGATAATTTATTATTTCCAAAGAAAAAAGGTGACTCAAATGCTGTATTTATGACAAATTATGGATACCCAGAAGGTTTTCTTACAAGAGATCAATATTTAATGAGGGGAAAATATATAAAAATATTTAAAGATAGGAAAAAAAGAAAAAGTTTCATTTACGATACTGTAAACAAAGAGTATTTAGAATTAATGAATATTCACTTTCAAGGAGAAGCAAAGCGAAAGATGAATTCTTTATTGAAATCTACTTTAATTTATTGATTATGAATTTTTTATATTGCTTTGATTCAAATTACAATACCCAAGCATTTGTTTCTGTTTATTCTCTTTTAAACTCTGTTAATGAAAAAATAAATATATTTATTATTCACAAATCTGAAAAAACGCATACTTTTTTTCCAGCAAGTATAGTTAATCATAAAAATTTAAATAATCTTGAAGTTTATAAATTTAATAAAAACAATTTAAAATTTTATAATCTTGAAAACGCACATGTAACAGAGGCTACTTTTTACAGGTTATTTTTATTAAACTATTTACCACTTGATATATCAAAAATTGTCTATTTAGATGCCGATGTTTATTGCTTGCAAGATCCAATTACTTTAATTAAGAAAGAATTTGAACTTATGAAAAAGGATGATTTAGAAGCAGGTTTTTCAATTGAATTCAAAAAAAATAAAAATAATTTAGAAGTCTTTAAAAGATTAAAATTAAACGGAAATTCATATTTTAATGCAGGCGTTATGATTATGGATTTAAATAAATCAAGGAAAAACAAATTTACTAAAAATATTACGAGTCTTCTTTCTGATTTAAATAATGAAGCAACTTACTGGGATCAAGATGTATTAAATAAATATTTTGATAATAAGTTCTATGAACTTTCTGAAAATTTAAATTACAAGATTAATTTTTTTGATACTGACTACACAAAATTGTTAATGAATAATAAAGAAATATCAATCATACACTATTCTGGAAAATTTAAACCATGGAGCATTAAGGGGATTGCCCATAGTAGTGCTTATATATTTCAGGATATTTACTTTAATCTTTTTAAAAAAAAATATTATATATTTAACTCCCGCAAATACCATGCTTTCAGGGACTTAGTTAAAATAATTCTTACGTTAAACTTTAAGCACATTAAATACCCTGTATCTTTTATTTTAATGACAGTAAGGTATCTCCTAAAATCTAAATAGGAAGATTAAAAATCTAATTCTAAATAAGTCAAAAAACCATAATCAAATTTATCTTGATGGTCTTTTAAAAAAGCTTTAAACTTTGGAAAATTGTCAATGTTTTCTTTATTTATTAGATTATCTAATTTTGCATAGTTATTAGACCAAGCTTCTCCCCAGTAACTTACATCATCAGTGTAAATGGGAGCAAATTCAACGATATCCTTTAAATTATTTTTTAATCCACTGTGGTCAACTTTATTTGGCCTAACAATCATATTTTGTCGAAAATAATATTTATTCAGTGTGTTTTCTTCTAGTAGTAATTTCTTCATTTCTTTTCTTCTTTTAGGTAAATATTTTTTACTTAACTGAATATTTGGATGTCCAGCATGACTTATGATTTGTTTTAACGAATAAGAGTCTCCCTCACCAACTGGAAAATTATCCTCAAAGATTCCTCTTTTAAATCCCCACCACTTCATTTCCTTTAATCTTTCTAGAGAATTTTGGTGATCATCAAAAAAACAAATACTATCTTCGATATTGCCTATTAAAGACCAGTCAATATCTCTAAAATCAGTGTCAAAATATGTAGCGTTATTTGATTTGTACTCTAAATTGCCATAGTTAATATCCAAACATATAAGTTCAGAATTTGGTGTTGCTTTTTCAATCAAGTAAGTTGAATGGCCTTTCCAAACTCCACTTTCAACAACTAGTTTAGGTTTCAAACTTTTAAGAATGTAATAAGTAAAATAACTGTGATTAAAACCCATTCCGCCCGAATTGCTTTCTACTGGTGATTTTAAGAATATATCAACAAACTCTTCTAAATACAAAAGTTGGTTATCAAATTTACGATTATTAACCATTATATTTAAGTATAGTAAAGATAATTATTCCGTTCATATGTAGAACAATAGGTTTGGTAAAATTTTTAGAATTTTCTTTCTAGATTTTTAAAATATTTTATTAATAAGTTGTAATACAAAATACTGAGTCGAAGGAAATATTTATTTTTTATCCTTTTTTGGATAACAGCTCTGAAGTATGCATCTCCATGACAGTTCTTTTTATTAGTAAAAATTGATTGTAAAAATTTAATTTCTACCTCAGTATTATGACCAGACTTATTTTTATTACTAACTCCAAATGGCTTTAATAAATTGTAAACTGCTTTGTTATAAGTTTGTTTAGTTGTGTACATAGAAAAACCACCAACAAAAAGACTCCTAATCTCAATGTCATTTAAAAGAGCTAAAGCAAGGGTGCCAACTGTTGGGTGACATCCGATAATTTCTTCAAGATTAGAATTTTTTTCATTACCAATGTGATAAAAATCATTATTGATATTGATTAATTTAAAATTATTAAAAATGTTTTCATCTTTAACAAAATTTTGCTCATGAAAAGGTGAAACGTGTAATGAATTTCTTGGACAGACAATTAATTTAATATTTTTTCCGGAGTCCTTGTTCTCTAGAAACATTTTTTTATTTATTTCAACAGTTTGGTTATTTAAACTTAAAAAAAGCACATCCGTTCTTGAACCATAATCTTTAGATAATTTCTCAGAAATGAACTCATTAATTCGGATAACAACGTCAAATTTATCAATAAAATTTCCAAGATTTTTATTTACCAATGTTGGTGCAGGACCAATAATGGCAATAGATTTTTTATCTAAGAGTTCTTTTAATTTATCCATCTTTAATTAATTTTGTATTTATTAGCTTGTTCGTTAGAGAAATGCACAAAGAGAAAATTCCTAACAATAATTTTGATAAGCTATAAACTTTTAAAACAATCAACAAGACTGTTAAAAATAAATAGTTTATAACTGATGAAATCATAACATTTTTTAAATTGTATATTTTTAATTTACCTAAAAGAATGTTGTTAAAAAGAAATAGAGATGTTCCTATAAATATAATAAATATGTGATACCTAGTTCTATGACTGCTCTCAAATAATTGTTGTATAAAATCAAGGTCAGAATAGACAGACATTGGATATATGATATCTACAAGTCTAATAAAAATGTAAGATTCCAATAAAAAAATAAAGTAAGTTGATATATAATTTCTTTTCATGAATTTTGAATCCTAACTAAATTGTAATTACATTGTTATAAAAAATTTTACTACGAAAATGTTAGCTTACACATTTGAATCTATACTAAAATGTTAATGCAATGAAGAAAATTATTGTAATTACTACAATCCAAGAGCCCACAGAAGCAACACTAAAATTTTTATCAAAAAAGGACTGGGATGTTGTTGTAGTTGGAGATTTAAAAACACCCCATGACTCTTATCAAAAACTCGATTGTACATATTTAACACCAGAAGATCAGGAAAAAATAAACAAAAAACTTTCAGACTCCATAGGTTGGAATTGTATTCAAAGAAGAAATATGGGATTTTTATTTGCTTACATGGAAGGTGTTGATATTTTAGCAACAGTAGATGATGATAATATTCCTTATGAGTCTTGGGGTGAAGATATATATGTTAATAAAGAAATTGAAGTAGATTTATATGAATCTAAAAACGGATATTTTGATCCCCTTAGCGTTACAAATCATGCAGACCTTTGGCATAGAGGCTATCCAATAGAGTTAGTACCTACAAAAAATGAGATTGAGCATATAGGTGTCGACAAACGAAAAGTACTTGTCCAGGCAGATTTATGGGATGGTGACCCAGACATAGATGCAATTTGTAGACTATCTAAAATGCCAGAAGTAAAATTTGATACAGACAAACCTTTTTGCAGTCGACAAGTAGGCCCTTTTAATAGCCAAAATACATTTTTGTCTAGAGAAGTCCTTCCTTATTATATGATGTTTCCAAATGTTGGAAGGATGGACGATATTTGGGCCTCATATTATGTACAAAATAAATTTCCCAACTCGGTAATTTACAATGTTGCTTCGGTGTATCAAGAAAGAAACGAGCATGACATTATTCTAGATTTAGAAAGAGAAGTAATTGGTTATAGAAATACTCTAGATCTATTAAATGGAAAGTATAAAATGGAAGAAAATGTTCAAAATTCTTTTAAGATCTACCAGGAATCATTTGAAAGTTAGTCATGCTTCTTGTTAATAGTTACCTGTGCATCAATCCAATCATATGTTTTTTGTATTCCTTCAGATAATGAAAATTTATAATCCCAATTTAATTTTTCTCTAATCAAGTCGTTATTTGAATTTCTACCCCTAACACCCAAGGGTCCATCAATATGATTTATTGCTATTTTTTTATTTGCATGTTTTGCAACTAAATTTACTAATTGATTAATTGTTACCATTTCTTCAGAGCCAATATTGATTGGAATATTAACTTCCGAGTCCATCAGCCTTTTGGTAGCTTCTATGCAGTCTTCGATATATAAAAAAGATCTTGTTTGTTCACCATCTCCCCAAATTTCAATTTCTCCGCCATCTTTAGCTTCTGATATCTTTCTGCATACAGCAGCCGGAGCTTTTTCTCTACCTCCTTGCCACGTACCTTGAGGCCCATATATATTGTGAAATCTTGCAATCTTAATATTCATTTTATAATTTTTTTGATAACTCAAATACAATCTCTCAGAAAAGAGTTTTTCCCAACCATATTCTGAATCAGGATTTGCCGGATAAGCATCTATTTCTCTTAAGCTTATATTTTCATTTGATGATTGAATTTCTTCAGGATAAATACATGCAGAACTTGAGTAGAAAATTTTTACATTTTCTAAATTAAAAAATTTAGTCACTCCCTTAAGCAAGTTTATATTTATTAGCGAAGAATTATGCATAATATCTGCGTCATTTTCTCCTGTAAAGATAAAGCCAGCTCCACCCATATCAGCAGCGTATTGATAAATCTCTGTAGCATCATTATTATTTTTTAATAAATTTTCAAAACTGTTTTGGTCAGTTAAATCTAATATTTGAAAATCATCTGCACCTGATTCACTGAATTCAGGATATTTTATATCAACAGCAGTAACAAAATAACCTTTTTCTTTTAGATTTGTTACCATATGAGATCCAATAAACCCACCAGCCCCTAAAACGATTGCCTTTTGTATCATCTTTTCACACTAGCTAATTTTTTTTAATTTGTTATTAAGTTGGGCTAAAAATCTTTAAGTTCTGTTTTGTCTTGCCTGATTCTGTTGAATTTTATATCTATTTCTTTATTAATTAATTTTTTCTTATACATGTAGTTTTTAAAAATTGTCTCTGCATTAAATCCCTCTATGCTTTCATTTTTCAAATAATTAAATAAATCACAAAAAATATCCATATTTTCTGAAGAGCTCAATACAAGTCGATCATTGATTCCTTCAAATTGATGAAAGTTTGCTGTATACACATTTGAGTTATTTAATTCATTAATGTTAATTTTCTCACTATAAAATTTTAAATCGGACCTACAGCGCATAACCCAATCATATTTAAAAGAATGCTTATCTTCATATTTTATCTTAAGTTCATTAGCTTTGAAGATTCCATAGAGTTGTAACATATGTGCATGTCTAGCTTTTCTTAAGCTATTAAATTTATGTTTTACACTTTTAAATTGATTTGCTTTTAGTTTTGTTCCAATAAAGTATTGATCATTTTCTATCAAAGTCACTGAACTAGGAAAGTAGTCATTAAATTTACTACTTGATTTATCTTTTGGAATGTGTGCAAAAATTTTATAATTTTCGAAACTATTTTGAAAAAGCTGGTCAATGGATTTAAATGTTTTATCCAAACTTCTTATTTGTCCAGAAAAACAAATAGCAACTTTCATTAACAAACCACAATCTTTAAATTCTTTTATAACTGTACATAGATTTCAGTCTTATACTAATAGATGTGATTCTATTTAAAAAGATATTTAGGGACGTAATGTACCTCTCAAAGGTATCAAAAACAAATAATAAAAAAGTTATTATTTTAACTTCAGTATCTCTCTCACAATTATCTGCGGCTACAGATGTATTAATAATAATATTATTCTCATCATTTTTTACAGGTGATAAATATGGAAATAATATTTTGTCAAACATAGTAGAATTTTTCTTGGAAAATATGTACCTACTTCCAATTATTGTATTATGTAGGTTCCTTTTTGTTTATCTACAAAGCATGTTATTGCAAAAATTAGAGTTAAACGTACAAAAAAATATTAAATTATTTTTGCTTTCGGAACTTTTTGACAAAAGGAACTACTCAACTGCAGATGCCTATTTTTTTCTAAATGTTTTAACAGGCCATATCTCATTTTTTTATTCAAGCTTGGCAGGTCTTTTAAACAACTTTTTACAAATTATTGCCTTTACAACTTATCTTTTTATTACAGATACAAGAACTATTGCAACATTTGCTATAGGGTCAATATTTATTTTTTTCCCATCTAAATTTTTAATATCTAAATCTAGACAAATGATGCACGATGTTTATGAATTCTCTAAACTTTCAAATCAGGAAATCCAGAGAGTTATTGATAATATATTTTTAATTAAATTGTTAAAAAAGGAAAATGAAGAAACTAGTAAATTTTCTAAAACTTTAGATAGATTAAATTTAAGCACCTATAACAATCATAAGTTTGGAACGATTAATTCTTTCTTTCCTAGTTTTATCACTATGTTTATTTTCTCAATACTAATTTCTTATTCAACAACAACATTTGTAATCACTCTAGACTTTATTGGTGTAACACTAAGACTTTTCCAATCACTCGGAAGCCTTACGGGCTCAGCTAACAAAATTATTAATTCACATGTACATATAGAAAACTTTTATAATATTGAACAAAATAAGCTTTCAGTTAATAAACTTAATTTTGAATATCAAAATAGTTTGAAGAATATCTCTATCCAATTTAAAAATACTAGTTTCAAGTACTTTAATAGTGATCAGTATATATTTAAAAACCTAAATTTAGATATACCAAAAAATTCACATACTATCCTTACTGGCCCTAATGGCTCTGGAAAAAGTACATTACTTGGTTTAGCTGCTGGAGTTTTCTATTCTCAAGAAGGCAAGGTTTTAACTTCCGTAAATAAGTTTGGTTATATAGGCGCTACACCTTTAATTTTTGATGCATCTCTAAGAGACAACATACTTTATGGAAATGATGAAAAAATTGAAGATACTATAATTTTAAAATATTTAAAAGATTTTGAAACATTTAATGAAGAAAGTAGCTACAACTTAGAAAATATTGTAGATAACAAAAGCCTTTCATCTGGTCAGATGCAGAAAATAGCTTTTGTAAGGGCTTTGATTAGTAATCCAGACGCTTTATTACTTGACGAATCTACAGCTAACTTAGACGACAATTCAAGAAAATATATTTTTGAATTATTAAAAGAAAAAAATGTTACAATTTTAAATTCAACACATGATCCAGAAAAGTTTCAAAATGTTGATTTAAGACTACATATTGATTTAATCAACGAAGAAAGAATAATTTCAATAAAATAAGTTCAATAAATGAAAAAAATTCTAGTTGTACACAATAAATATCGAAACTTAGGAGGTGAAGACACCTCTGTAGTCAATGAAGTCAATTTTTTAAAAGAACACTATAGAGTTGAAATTTTATATTTTGAAAATAATATAACTAATTATTTTTCACAGTTTTTTTATTTTATTACAGGAAAGAATCTGCATAGTAAAAAAATTTTTAGTAGAAAATTAGACAGCTATAATCCCGATATCGTTTATGTGCATAACACGTGGTTTAAGACATCAGTCTCAATTTTTGATGAGCTTGAAAAAAGAAACATTAAAACAGTCGTAAAAATGCATAATTTTAGATATTATTGTTCTAGATATTTTTTACAATCAAAACATATTATTGATAAAAAATCTTGCCAAGCTTGTGGCCTAGTATATAGAAAACGAAGATTATTAAACAAATACTTTGATGACTCTATAATAAAATCTATTTTTTTGACTATTTATAGTAAAAAATTAATCAAAAAGCTTAATAGTTCAAACGTTAAACCCTTAGTTTTAACAAATTTTCACAAAAATTTTATTAGATCAAAAGATATTATAAAAAATAAAATAGATGTTATTCCAAACTATCTTGACACTTCTCTTTATAAATCAAAAGGAACAAAAGAAAATGAAAAAAAATATATTGTTTATGCAGGGAGGCTTTCAAAAGAAAAAGGCTTACCAGAGTTAATTAGTGCGTTTGAAAAATCAAATCTTAATGATGTTACTTTAAAAATTTGTGGCGAAGGACCACTCGAGATTAAAAAATATATAAATAAAGATATAAAAAATATTGAAATCTTAGGAGTTCTTCCGAATGATGAAATAAGAAAAATTATAAGTAATTCATTGGCTGTTGTAACTGCAACTAAACTATTTGAGGGCCAACCAACTTTGCTCTGTGAAGCTTCAGCTTCAGGTGTTATTTCAATTTTTCCAAAAACCGGAGGAATTCAAGAGTTTTTTCCTTCGGATAATTTATTTTCATATGAACAATTTAACTACGAAGAACTTACAAATAAAATAGAATTATTAAAGGATAGAGAATTAATTAATAAACAAGCAGCTTTGAATAGTTTATTAATTAAAGAAAAATTAGATGAAACTGAATTGGTAAAAAAATTTAATGAGGTATTTGAAAATGAATGACCCTTTAATTTCTGTAATAATGAGTGTTTACAATGAAGAAGAAAACATATCAAATTCAGTTAATAGTATTTTGAACCAAAACTTTTCAAATTTTGAATTAATAATCACAGATGATTTTTCAACAGATAATACTTTAGAAATTCTAAGAAAAGCTAGAAAATTTGATAAGAGAATTGTATTAATTGAGAATCAAAAAAATCTTGGCTTAACTAAATCATTGAATAATATGTTAAAAGTTGCGAAAGGGCAGTATATTGCTAGACAAGATGCTGACGACTACTCAACACCAGACAGATTAGAAACGCAGATTAAAAATATAGATAAAGATAAAATAGACGCAGTTGTATGTAGAGCAAAAGTAATTGGAAGTTCAAAAAAGATTCCAGGTATAAGTTTCTTTTTACCTAAAAAACTATTAATAAAATTTAAGAATCCATTTATTCACGGAACTCTATTAATAAAGAAAAAAATATTAAACAATCTGGGAAATTATAATGAAAAATTTATTTATTCACAGGATTACAGGTTATTTTCTGACTTTTTAAATTCTGGATACAAAATAAAGTATTTAAATAAAGTTCTTTATCATTTAAATATGGAAAATAATATATCTATGAATTTTTCCTCTGAGCAGAAATATTATGCTGATTGCGTAAGAAAGAACAGCACTCCTTAATTAGATATTTTTTGATATTTGTAGTTTATTAGTAGTAATAAGATTATATTATTAGAAGTTAATTTAATAATAAATATGAAAATATACTTAAGTAAAATTAATGAATCTTGGATAGTAGATAGATTTCGTGAAGATTGGTATAAGCACAATAGTGACATAAGTTCAAAGAAGATTTATAAAGCAGATATAATTTGGATAATTTCTCCATGGGTATGGAAAAAAATTCCTAAAAGATATTTAAAAAAGAAAAGAGTTGTATGTTCTATTTATCATATAGATTTCGATTCGTTTGATAATGCTGAACAAAAAGATTTTGAAGATAGAGATAAGTATGTTGATTTTTATCATGTAATATCTAAAAATACAAAGAAGCAACTTAAAGAAATAACTGATAAAAAAATAATTTCTATCCCATTTTGGGTAGATTCAGATTTATGGTTTCCTATGGAAGATAAAAATCAACTTAGAGAAGACCTAGGTTTCAGTGAGGATGATTACTTAATTGGTAGTTTTCAAAGAGATACGGAGGGTTTTGATCTAGAGTCTCCTAAGCTTATAAAAGGTCCAGATATATTTTTAAATATTGTTGAGAAAATTTATAGTCAGAATAAAAAATTAAAGATTGTATTAGCTGGTAATAGGAGAAATTATCTGATAAAAAATTTTGAAGCTAAAGGTATACCTTATAAATATTTTGAAATGGCAGATTTAGAAACTCTTAATAAGCTATATAATATATTAGATCTATACTTAGTAACTTCTAGAATTGAGGGAGGTCCACAAGCCATACTTGAGTCCTCACTTATCCAAATCCCTATTGTTTCGACAGATGTAGGAGTAGCACCTGAAATTTTACACGAAGAATCTATCTTTTCTCCTGACAAATTTGATTTAGCAAAACCAAATATTGAACATGCATTTAAGAATGCACAAGAATTTAAAATACCTGATGGTATGAAAGAATATAGAAAAATGTTTGTTGATAATTATGAAAATTAGTATTGGTTCCAAAATTGTTGAAGGGCCTTGGGGAGGAGGAAATTTATTTGTAAAAAATCTTTCCAGTTATTTAATAAGAAATGGTCATAGAGTTATTTATGATCTATCTGAACCAGATATAGACTTAATTCTTTTAACTGATCCAAGAAGCAGGAAAGAGTCTTCTTCAAGCTTTAATCATATAGAGATTAATAAATATAAAGAATACGTAAATAAAAATGTTAAAGTAATTCAGCGGATTAATGAATGTGATGAAAGAAAAGGAACTGAAAACATAAATGATTTTTACTTAGAGGCAAGTAATTCAGCGGATCATGTTGTTTTTGTAAGTACATGGTTAGAAAAAATCTATCAAAACCTTGGTATGGATAAAAATAAAACTTCAGTAATTCTATCTGGCTCAAATACAGAAATATTTAATTCAGATAATTCAGATTATATGAATAATGAAACTGCAGTAAAACTTTTAACTCATCATTGGAGTTCCCACAGAAATAAAGGTTTTGAAATTTATCAACTTATCGATGATTTAATTGCAACTAGTAAATGGAAAGGTAAATTAGAATTTACATATATTGGAAATACTTCTCCAGATTATAAATTTTATAATTCTAATATATTAAAACCGTTAGCTGGGCAAGAATTAGCTTCAGAGATAAAAAAGCATCATATATATGTAACAGCATCTATTAACGAACCGTCAGGCAATCATCATATAGAAGCAGCCCAGTGTGGGTTGCCAATTCTTTATATTGAAAGTGGAGGTATTCCTGAATACTGCAAAGGCTTCGGCGTAAGCTTTACTGATAATTTTGAAGAAAAATTAGAATTAATTATTTCAGAATATGAAACACACAAAAAAGGCATGGAAAAATATCCATTTCATTCAGAAAGAATGTGTGAAGAGTATTTTCAATTGTTCTATCATTTAGTTGGAAATAATGAGTATAACCGTAGAGAATCTTTCTATTCATTTAGTGGAAGATTGTTTATTATTAAAAATAAGTTTTTAAAAATTTTTAGAGATCAAATCTATTTAAATATAAAAAATAGACTTAGTCATTTCTATAGGAAGAAAGTAAAAAGAGATGGATAAAAAGTTTTATCTAGATGTTCCCAACAGCATATATGATTTTTTAAATAAGCTAAGGAAAGATGAAATATATCTTTACAAACCCTCCTTAGAGGGCGTAACAAAGCAAGGCAATTTAATTTCTCTTGGGTATAGTTGCTATGCTTTAAAAATTTATTTTATGACTTCAAAATGGGAAGAATTAAATCAAGAGGAACAAGATAAATGGATACAATATATAAATTCTTTTCAAAAAAACAATAATAGATTTCCAAATAATTCATACATTGACCAACATTTTTTAGATTCATATAGTAATTTTGGTCTTACAGAAAACATAAAGTACGGAATCAAATCAGTTCTCAACAACTTCAATAAAGGAAAATATGATACAAAAAATACATTACTCAGAAAGTCTATAAACGCTGAAACAAAACAAGCATTAGCAACCTTGTCTGAATTAAATTACAGCAGTGATTCGGTTGTCGAGTTTCCTTTTAAAGACTCCATTGAATTATTGGAATATTTAAATAGTTTAAATTGGGATACGCCTTGGACGTCTGGGGCTCAATATTCTTCCCTTTGTGTTTTTAGCAAGACTCAACATGGTAAATATAAAAAAGAATTGGAGGACTTTATTGGAAATTTATCAAATAAAGAAACAGGCTCTTACCATTCACAGGATCTTTCAGATAAAAGAGAGATTATTAATGGCGCTATGAAAGTCATTTCAGGTCTTGACTGGTTAGATATACCAATACATCACCCTAAAAAATTAATTGACTTTTGTTTATCCAACGTTCCTCATTCAGAGGGTTGTGATGTTGTTGATTTTGTTTATGTATTATATAAATGTTCAAGACAAGTAGATTACAAAAAGGATGAAATCAATAATTTATTTATACAAATTCTAGACCAGATAAAAACCTTATATAATGAAAAAGATGGAGCATTTTCTTACTTTAAAAATAAGTCACAAACCCATTATTATGGTGTCGAAATCACGAAAGGGCTTAATAGGGCTGACATACATGGAAGCGTTTTATGCTTGTGGGCAATTTTAATGATTCTGGACAATTTAGAAATAAAAGATCATTCACTAAAAATTATTAAACCATGAAATAAAATGACTAAAAACTCGTTAAACTTTATTATCGCTCTCTTCATTTTCTTAATGTTATTTTTTGTAAGATCTTTTATGGGAATTTACATTTTTAGTTATAGAATTGGTGAATATATAATACTTTTTTCACTTGTAGCTTTTTTCTTAATCTTTTTTTTATATAATAAATTTGATTTTTCTAAGGTATTTGACAAAAAATTAGTTTACGTTCAAATAGCAATTTTTGTTAGTTTTTTGATTTCAGTTTTTTATTCTAAATCTAATTTGACTGATACTTACACTTACAAAACTAGTACATACATTTGGACTATTTCAATCATATACATCGGTTATTTAGTTTATAAAAATCTTGATATTGACAAGTATCTTTTGTTTTTATTAAAACCAAGCTTATTTGCTGTTTACTATATTATCGTTATAAATTACATTAGCCGATTAGAGTACCTCTTTTTAGATATTTCTGATAAGTATGAGTTGCATAAAGGATCAGATTTAGCATTATTATATCTAATAACAATTATTTTAAATAATGATAAAAAGAATCTCAATAAATATTCATATTTATACTTTTTAATAATTAGTGCAATTTTTTTACCTTTAATTCTTTATTCAAGTAGAGCATCATTTTTTTCTGTGTTTCTTTTCTTTTTATATCAACTATGGAAAATCAGAGATGAAATATTATCTAATAAAATTAAATATTTAATAATTAGTATTTTGTTTACAGGCCTATTTACTCAATCAGTATTTTTAGTACAACAAAGTGGTGTAATAAAGATATATCAAGCAAAAAATCAAATTGAAAGCATTGTTAAATATAGATATGGAACTTTATCAGAAAAACAACTTGAAGAATATGGTTTGTTTTGGATTGCAAATGGAAGACTATATTCTTCAGATGGAAATTTAAATTGGCGATTAGAGATTTGGCAAGATGTAATTTATGATACAACTTCAGATAGCCACCAACTATACGATCTAGATACAAAGCACAACTTACTTTTTGGTTATGGTTACAAAAGCATAATCCCTGCTATGAATGATGCCTACAGAACAGGACTCGATGGTTTAAATGAAAATGTTCATAATTATTTTTTGAATATTTATGCAAGGGGTGGGTTAGCTCATCTATTTTTATATTTATATTTTTATCTACTCTTATATAGAAATTTTAAAAATAAGTATGGAACAAATGAAATTTTAGAATTTATTGTTCCAGTATTATTTATTTCTTTCTTTGATTCTTCTATGGAAAACGCTCATTTCCCTATACTTTTCTTCTTGTATTTGGGAAGATATTTTTCAAAAAATAAAAAATTTAATGACTCGTATATTAAAAATTCATGAATATATGATATTTATTATATGAAAGCTTTTATAACAGGAGTTACTGGTCAAGATGGTTACTATCTTTCAAAGTTTTTGTTAGAAAAAGGATATCAAGTTCACGGCATTATAAGAAGGTCTTCAACATTTAATACATCAAGGATAGATTCTTTAATTGCAAAATATGGGGCTACCTCTTTAAACCTATATTATTCAGACCTTCTAGACCCTTCATCACTCAGGTCTTTAATTGAGAAAATAAATCCAGATGAAATTTATAACCTTGCAGCTCAATCACATGTAGCAGTTTCATTTAAAAATCCGCTATACACTTCTTCAGTTGCAGTTAATGGAACAGTTACACTGCTAGAGGCTGTAAAAAATTCGAATAAAAATATAAAGTTTTACCAAGCTTCATCTTCCGAGATGTATGGGGGTGTAGATAATGAAAAATTAAATGAAAAATCAACTTTTATTCCAAAAAGTCCTTATGCAATATCAAAAGTATTTTCGCACGATTTAACAAAAATGTATAGAGAAGCATATTCATTGTTTTGTGTTAATGGAATTTTATTTAATCACGAATCTCCGATGAGAGGAGAAACGTTTGTAACAAGAAAAATTACTAGAGCTTTAGGTAGGATAAATCAAGAAATCCAAAGCAAGCTTACTCTAGGAAATTTAGAAGCAAGTAGGGACTGGGGATTCGCAGGTGATTACGTAGAAGGAATGTGGTTGATGATGCAGCATGATAAACCAGACGATTGGGTACTAGCAACAGGAGAGTCATATACTGTTAAAGACTTTCTTGAAGAAGCATTTAAAATTTTTGATTTGGACTGGAATGAATATGTTGATTCAGATCAAAAATATTTTAGACCCAATGAGGTAAATTATTTACTTGGAGATTCTACTAAGGCGAGAGAACTACTGAATTGGAAGCCAAAAACCTCATTCAAAGAACTTGTAGAAATGATGGTCCTAGAGGATGACATACTAGCTCAGAGAGAAAAAATATTGATTAAGAATGGTTTGTTAAGCCCAACATGGGAAAACCCTCTTTAATTATTAATAATTATCTAAAAACCAACTATAAGTTTTTTCTAAACCCTTTTCCAAACTTGTAGAAGCTTTCCAACCCATATTATTAATTTTCTTGCTGTCTAAAAGTTTTCTCGGGTTTCCATCTGGCATCTTAGTATCAAATTTAATCTCACCGGAATAATTTATAGTAGATTTTATTTTGTTAGACAGCTCTTTTATTGTTACTTCCTTTCCGCTCCCAACATTAATTAAGTCAAATTTGTGTGTATTTTGAATCATGAATAAAATCGAATCCGCAAGATCATCTACATATAAAAATTCTCTTAAAGGCTTTCCTGTTCCCCAAACATTAAAAGTTTCTTTCTTGTCTAATTTAGCTTTATGCATTCGAGCAATTAAACCTGGAATTACGTGACTATCTATATCTGAAAAATTGTCATTTGGACCATACAAATTCGTTGGCATTATGTTTAAAACTTTATGACCATATTGAATATTTATAGAGTGCGCAAGCTCAATAGCTGCTATTTTTGCAATAGCATATGGTGAATTTGTAGGCTCAAGTTTTCCATTCATAAAAGAGTCTTCACTTATAGGGTTTGGTGAATTTAATGGATATATGCAGCTACTCCCAAGATTAATAATAAAAATATTTGGATATTCAATACATGATTCCAAAATGTTTATGTTTATCTTTAAATTTTCTAATAAGAATTCACTTCTATAAGTATTATTAGCGTGAATACCACCAACTTTTGCTGCAGCATTAATAACTATATCTGGCGAGAATTTTTTTATTAATGAGTAAGTTTGGTTTTTTGAAAATAAATCAGCATCTTCTCTTGTAGAAAATAAAACCTGGAATTCTTTTTTGTTACCAAGAACTCTTCGTAGTGAGTTTCCTACGAGACCATTACTGCCAAAAACTAAAATTTTCATATGATAAATGTTAACTTTATTTTAATAAGTAATTCAATATAAAACTTAATTGATTAATCTTTAGGTATTAAATGTAAGTAAGGTTAAAAATTGAAAAACCCCATTAATTTTGTTTATTGCATAGATGACAATTATAATTTACAAACAGCATCTTCAATTTTGTCACTATTAGAAAATGTAAGCGAGAAAATCAATGTGTTTATCCTCCATAAAACAAAAAGTGACAGCTCTTTTTTACCAGTCGAAATATTGGAAAATAAAAAACTAAACAAAATAAAAGTTCTAAAGTTTAATAGAAATAAAAAAAGCTTCCCAAATGTAGAAGGTAAGCATGTGTCCGAAGCTACATATTATAGATTATATTTAGAAGATTACATAAGCCCATCTATTTATAGTATAAATTTTATTACCTATCTAGATGGTGATGTCATTTGCTTAAAAGATCCAATAGCTGAAATCAGAAAAACAATTAATGATATGGATCAACAGGGCTTTGCTATAAGTGTAAATACAGAAACTATCAGAAACAGCGAATTAGAACATAGATTTAATTCATTAGGTATGAAATCAAATAAATATTTTAATGCGGGGGTTATGGTCATAAACTTAAATAAATGGTGTGAATTAGATATAAAAGAAAAATCAATTGAAATTATAGATAAGAAGAGCCAACACCTTGAATTATGGGATCAAGACGTTCTGAATGCCTGCTTTGATAGTAATTATTTTTCTCTTAGTAGCCACATGAATTACAGATTTGATATGTTAAAGTTTGATGACTTTACTTTGGAAGAAATTAATAATAATGTCACATTCTTACATTATTACGGGAGCACAAAACCATGGTCAATGAAGGGAATAATTTACGGTTATCCGCATCATTATCTAGATTATTTTAAGAAATTAAGAAAAGCAGAGTATCATATTACTCATAAATGGAAAAGACTTTCATTTTCTCTATTAATTGGTTCATTTTTTGATTTAAGATTTTTTAAAATTAAAAATCGTATTAGGTTTTTAAGAGACGCATTAATTAGTTTTATATCCTAAAATATAATTGTGTGTGGATATATAGGTCAAATCTCTCTTAACACGATAAAGAAACAAAATATTGACAAAGTCAATGAATTAATAAAGTGTCGAGGGCCTGATGAGATTTGTACTATGGATTCTTTTTCCAGGAATATATCGTTTCAAAACTTCAATCAGTATTTTAAATTTAATCGACTTTCTATAGTTGATTTAAATTCAAATGCTATGCAGCCTATGTACTCTGAAGAGGCGCAGTCTTTAATTTTATTTAATGGAGAGATATTCAACCATGTATCTTTAAGGAAAAATCTTGAAGCAGAGGGTATAAAGTTTGAGACAGACCATTCTGATACGGAGGTATTACTAAAGGGCTTATCTTTATATGGACTAGATTTTATTCAAAAAATAAATGGTCAATTTGCAATAGTTTTTTTTGATTACAGAAAAAATTACGTCTATCTTATCAGAGACAGGATGGGACAAAAGCCTCTCTTTTATTTCCAAGATGACGAAAATTTATTATTTAGTTCTAACTTAAAATCTTTAATAAAAACAAAAATTAAAAATTTCGAAATAGATACGGATTCAATTAACGATTATTTAAATTATGGTGTAATCCCATCTCCTAAAACCATATTTAAAAAAGTTTATAAAGTTAGACCATCCCAAGTAATTTGTTTTCAGATTGAAAGAAGAAAAATTAAACTTAAGGAATCAAAAAAATATTGGAATATAGATGAATTTGCAAATTCAAATGAAAAAATTAACAAAAAGGAGTTTAGGGAGAAGATTTGTGATGCAATTGATATTCGTCAAAATGCCGATGTACCAGTTGCTAACTTTTTATCAGGTGGTATTGATTCGACCTATATTGTTAAAACATTAAGTGAGAATAAAAGCCACGTCAACACTTTTTCAGCAGTATATGAAGATTTAAAATATGATGAGTCTCAATGGTCAAATCAAGTTGCAAAAAAATATAATACGAAACATTATTCGAAATTAATATCAAATGATGAAATCAATTCTTCTTTATTAAACTCAATAAAATTATTTGATGAACCATATTCTGATCCGTCAACTTTGCCATCATATCTTCTTTCAAAATCAATTTCGGAAAAATTTAAAGTTGCAGTCTCTGGTGATGGAGGGGATGAGCTTTTAGGTGGGTATAAAAGAGTAATTGATTCTTTAAAACCAAAAAAATACAATAAAAAAATCATAGAAAATATATATAAATATTATCCTTCTCAATTAGGAACAGGAAGTTCGATTCTAAATTATCAAGGCTTTTCAAAAGAAAGCTATACCATGTATTACAGTGATAAAAAGTTATTAGATTTATTTAATATTAAAGATTCAAGAATATTTGAATTAGATTTTTTCACAAACCATCAATCAGACTTAAAGTCAATGCTATTGACAGATTATAAGTTTTATTTGCAAGAAATGATGATGCTGAAAGTAGATAGAACATCTATGGCAAATTCGTTGGAAATTCGTTCTCCATTTATTGACCACAGGTTGGTTGAGTACATGCTTTCAAGAAATGAAGATGATTTATTGTTTTACATCAATAAGAAAATAATTAAAAATGATTTAGCCCAAGACTTTGGCGAAGAATTTACAAGTAGAAAAAAGATGGGGTTTGTATTTAATCTTGAAGATTGGATTTATAATAATCAGGATGAAATTTTTTCAAAAATTAAAAATGGAAAAGTCTCAACTTTTGTTGATGTATCTAAAATAAATTCACTATACAAGTTTAAAACAAGAATAAATTCTCAAAGAATTTGGAAGTTTTATTTCTTGTCTATTTATTTAGAAGATATACTTTAAATTCTAGTAAGTAACAAGTAGTCCTCATGTTCTTTATTAACTAAACTTGTAAAAGAATTATGTTCTAATACGGTATTAAATGCATTATATGATATTTTATTTAAAGTTGATTTGCTAGAAATCACCTCACCTAATTTTTTTATTAATTCTTTTTCTTCGAAATCAAATAAAAATCCATTTAAGCCATCTTCTACTAATTCTGAGTGATTTGGAATATTACTTAAAAACACAATACATCCATTTGACATAGCTTCTAAAACAGTCTTTGGGTTTCCTTCAAAGAGAGAGGTTGAAAAATAAAATGTATATTGTCTGTAGAGTTTTTCTAGCTCTGAATTTTCTAGATTTCCTAAAAAGTTAATATTTACATTGTTTTTTTTAGCTAAAGTTATTAAATTTTGTTTTTCACTACCACTTCCAACTATATCTATAGTGAAGTTAGTGTTTTTAAATAAAGAAATTAGAAGATCATAGTTCTTTTGATATTCTAATCGACCTACACTTAAAATCTTATTTGTTGACCTATTTGTAATATTATAATATTTGTCATTTAATACCCAATTTGGTCTGTATATAATATTTTCATTTAGAAATTTTGTATTGAAAAATTCAAGATCTGATTTACTAGTTACACTATACAGATCAGAAAGCTTAATAGTAACAAATGTTAATAAGTAATATAGACCACTTTTAAGTTTTGATTTATTTTCTTCTTTAGTAAATAGATACATGTCATATCCTGTTCTAATAAATAATTTGACTTTGAAAATAATTTTTAAAATAATACTCACCCAAGAACCTAATAATTGATTTTGTTTTATCAAGTCAATATTTGTAATATGTTTTTTTATCTTAAAGGGAATAATTAAAGATTGAAGAAAGTTTAATTTTTTATTTTTATATTTTTTTAGATATTTATAAATTGGAATAACTTTTATCCCGGGACAATCAACTTTAATCTTTAAGTCTTCTTCGTCACCATATGTTAAAAACGTGAAGTTTATCTTGTAATCATTGTGAAGTTTTTTGTAAATAGAGAGCTCTTTCTCGAGGTTTCCTGTATTTTTCCAATCTTTTAAAGAATAATTATATGTAAAAACAATCAAAACATTCATACTATTAAAATAAAGCATATTTTGTTATTTGTTTAAAATCTTTAAAATTTTTAATATCAATAACGTGAGCTATTTAGAATTAAATAATGGCCGCAGTTATTGACTCACCAGACTTTATGCTCCATCATGTTGGTGTAAACAATTTAGGTATTTCAAAAAAAATATATCTATTCCTAAAAGGATTAATTGTAGGTTTTGTTTATAAAAATTTTGACAAGAGAATATTTTGCTATTTATTGAATATTCTTTTTCTTAAAAGTCAAAAATTAAAATATGAAAATGGTAAATACAGTGTTTCATATAATGATTATTGGATTTTCTTTCCAAACAAAAGGGTGGTTAGAATGTTTTTAAAACCAGAAGTACATTTAAAGACATTATATGATTCATACTGCCTTCATACGGCGGGGATCACAGATGGAGATTTAATTATTGATTGTGGTGCAAACATTGGTGAGCTTTATTACTCATTTCTAATAAATGAACAAAAGATTCAATATTTTGCTTTCGAACCTGAGTGGAATACTTATAGTTGCTTAGAGGAAAATTTAAATAAATTTTCGAATGTAAAGCTATACAATCTAGCTTTATCAAATGATACAAAAACAAGTCAGCTTTTTGTTGATAAAGAAGGAGCAAATTCTTCTTTATCAAATTTTGGTTCTTCTGAAAGAAAAGAAGTTTCTACTAACAAGTTAGACGAATTTAAATTGCAAAGTATCAAATTATTAAAAGTTGAGGCCGAAGGGCATGAACTTGAAGTACTGGAAGGATCAATAAACACATTGTCTAAAACAGAATTTGTATCAATAGACTATGGTCCTGAAAAAGGTTTAGATCAAGTTTCAACTTTATCGGATGTAGTAAATTTTATGTATAAGAATAATTTTTCATTAATAGAAACTAGCAAATATCGTCAAATTGGACTTTTTAAAAATAATAATTTATGAATAATAAAGATTTAACCACTTTTGTATTTATTGGTGGAAGACAGGATCGAATCAATCAAGGAAAGGATTTTCCAAAGGAGTTCTATTATGGTTATTTTAATTTTTTAGAAAAATATAATAATGTAGAACTTTTTGAATTAAATAAACCAAACAGAAGCAAAGTAATTATTATTATTGACAAAATTCTTTTTAAAGTTTTTAAATTGCCTTTTGGTCTTGCAAACGTTTTATCAAGCAGAAGTTATCAACAATTTAAAAAAAGTTCGAACCTTGTTTTAGTAAATGAACATGTATTCTTTTCTACCTTATTATTAATAGGATTACTAAAAATCTTTAAAAAGATAAATGTCACAGTATTTCTAATGGGAATGTTCCAAAGCTTCCAAGCGGGAAATATTTTTCAGAAAATATTGATTAAATTAAGTTTTTTTATTGTTAATCGATTTATTTTTTTAGGTGAGGGTGAATTTAATTATGCTAAAAGTTTATATGAAAAAAATAAATCTAAATTTTCTTTTATACCATTCTGTGTAGATGAAAAATTTTGGGATATTCCTGATGAATTTAATACATTAAATCGAGAGTACATCCTTTTTGTTGGTAATGACCTAAATAGAGATTATAAACATTTAGAAAAAATTATACTTTCTCTTAAAGAATATAATTTTAAAATAGTTTCGACTCGTATTAGTAATTACATTGAAGCACTTCCGAATGTTGATGTTGTTAAGGGTAGTTGGCACAATAAAAAACTTTCTGATAAAGAGCTAAAGGAACTTTACTCTAAGGCAATAATAAGCATTATTCCACTTAAAGATACTATTCAACCTTCTGGACAAAGTGTTGCACTACAATCGATGAGTTGTAAGACGCCTGTTTTAATATCTGAAACAATTGGATTTTGGGATAAAGAAAACTTTATAGACAATAAAAATATTTTCTTTTTTAAAAATAATTCAGCTGAAGATAGCGTGCTTAAAATTAGAGAACTTTTAAGTAACCAAGATATATTATTCAATGTTTCGTCTAATGCATTCAAAACTGTTAGAGAAAAATATACGTTAAAAAACTTTTCTGATAAATTAGAACAAATTGTAAATTTTAAAGTAATTTAAAGTGCTGATTATAATATTTTTCTTTATAACCTTTTAAAGAGTCAATTAATTTACGACTTGTTACATCTTCTAGACCAAACCCGTTAAATCCAAACTGATCTGGCGATAGATTTTTTAATTTTTTTTGTATAAATTTAGGATGTTTATTAATAGTTGTTTTTAAAGTATGTTTTTTATATTTTACAGTTATCATATTTAGCCAAGCTTCATAAGCCTCTTCAGGTTCAGGGCCTCCCCTATCAGAGTACTCTCCAAATCTTCTATGCCAAGCTCTTGCAAATCTAGCACGGTCTTCTTTAATGATTTCTTTGGTTCTAAACATAGAGTCATACTGATAAACAGGTATGTTTACATTTTTTACATTTACTGGTTCTATTACTTTATTGTTTAGAGTTGGGAGACACAAATCCCCGCCTCCATTAAATTTTATTTGTGGAAATTTTTTTTTATTTATAGCTAAACATAATCTTGTTTTAATTTGGTATCTTTCAGGAGTAAAAAATTGATATTGCGGAAATGCTAATGCAGGTTGATCAGGATATTTATTTAAAGAATTTATTAGCTTCTCTTTATCTTTTTCATGAAAAAAATAATCAATATCCATCCTTATGACCCAGTCACCATTTGATTTATCGAAACCTTGCTGAAAAATTTCTCCAATTAATTCAAATGAAAATTCTTGTGGCCAATCTTTACCAACAATTACTACATTATCAGTAAAGTATTCATAACATTCTAAAGCTTCTTTCCAGGGGTCCATTCTTTTATCTGGATTGGTCATAGTTGTAAAAATTGATAATTGCTCCATAGAAAAATATTAATCTAGATTTAGTATTTTCTAAATGAGATAATTATATTTAAGAATTTAATGAAGAAATATTTAGTAGTTTTAGCTGGAAGCCCAAGGGGAGGCCTAAAAACATGGAATTCTCTTATAGATTACGTTCTAAAACCTTTAGATGCAGATTTGGCTATTTGTACTGGTGATAGATTTTACGAAAAAAATTTACTATCTGAAAACGCTAAATATGAATGGATATTCAAAGAACCAGAAAACTGGTTTGATTATTATGAACAAAATTTTCAAAACAATTGGAAAAATTTTTTTGAGCAAGGTCACAGTACGGGCCTTTACAATTCTGGCAGTATACATTTTGCTATTAAAGATATAGTTTTGAAAAATCATCTAAGTGATATATGTAATTACAAATATTTAATTTATACAAGATTTGATCAGTTCTACACCAGTCAACATATTGATATAAAAAACCAGTATAAGAAAATTTTTATCCCAACAGGAGAAGATTACTTTGGTATTGGTGATCGACATGCTGTTTTAGACACTGATTTAGCTGAAAAATTTTTAGGGATCTGTAGTTACATTGATAAAGATATCTCAACAAAAGAATTACCAGAATATTTAAATTGCGAAACTGCTTATTTAAGATTTTTAAAAAATGAAAATCTAATACAGCATGTTTCAAGGTATCCAAGAAAACAGTTCACAGCTTCATTAAAAGAAGATAAAACAAATTGGAGGGTTGCTAAGTATAAAGTTTATTTTTATAAAAACCTGTATATAAAATATCCTGATGAATTTCTAGATTCGATTAAAAACTCATTATTAAGCAAGGGTTTATTAAAATTAATTATTTTTGAATACAAACTAGTTTTAAATTATATTTATTTAATTACTAGACAGGCACTAGGCTTTTTAAAAATAAAGAAATATTTTAAAAAAACATAAATTATGAAAAAATATTATTTCATTACCTACGGAACGGAAGCATTTAATACTTCAAAGAAACATATTATTAATTTGGCAAAAAAGTTTGATATCTTTGAAAACTATTATGCATTAGGACCAAAAGATTTAGGTTCTGATTTCAAAAAAAATTTTAGTGAAATTCTAAAACTAAAAAGAGGAGCTGGTTATTGGATCTGGAAGCATCATATAATTTATAATTTATTAAATGAAATTAATACTGATGATGTGATTGTATACTGCGACTCAGGATCTTCCTTAAATTATTTTGCAAAAAAGCGGCTTTTTGATTATTTTGAATTATTAAATGATTCTGAGTATGGAAGTCTTATGTTTGAATGTGAAAAACAATATATTGAAAAGCATTGGACTACAAAACAACTTTTAGAGTATTTTGATTCAAACAATGATCAAGAAATTTTAAATTCAACTCAATTAGAAGCCACACAAATGATTTTCAAGAAAAACAAAAATAGCGATACTTTCTTTAAAGAATATAGAAAACTATTAAATCATGACACACAATTAATTACAGATAAATACAATAAAATAAATCAAGAGAAATATTTTATAGACAACAGGCATGATCAGAGCATATTTAGTATATTATCAAAAAAATTAGGATCTGAAGTCTTAAGTAATGAGTCGCACCATGAAAACAATATTAAAAATCAATACCAATTTCCTTTTCTTGCTGTAAGGACATATGGACATGGCAAGAAAGATAAAATTAAGTTTGCCTTGAATTATAAAGATTACAGAAATACGCCTGTATACTTTAAAGAAAAAGAAAATTGATTGATTATATAATTCCAGCTGCTGGAAAATCCAGATGTAGACTGACTTGATTTATGAAAATTATTATTTCAAAATCATATAAAGAAAATAGAAAACCTCCTGAAAATTTTCAAAAAAAAGATAGTAAAATCTTTAAGCATGAATTTAATAGAATAATTCCAAAGAATTATTATTTCTTTTCAAGCAAAGTACTTATTTTTAATGAAATTATTGTTAATCTAAAAAAATTTAGAATTTATAAGAAATATACGTTTTTTGGAGATAAAACATTTGTTCAGGAAATAAAGAGAGTAGTAAAAAATTTTACTTCAAGCAGGGGAGAAGTTGAACATCTGCAAGCAGGAATGTGGGTAACAGACCATAAAAGTACAACCTATTTTCACTGGATTTTAGATTCATTACAAAGAGCAATTTCAGTAAAAGATAATAATTCTAAATACCCGATACTTTTATCAAATAGATTTCATAATCTCAAATACGTAGTTGATTTTTTGGAAACTTTTTCTCTTAAATATATAGTGCTTAAAGAAGATGTAATTTATAAAGTAAATAGATTATTAATAACCAGTAAAACTGCACCATCCGGCAATTATCACAAAGAAACAATTCAACTCTTAAAAAATGAAATAGCTAATCTTAGAAGCTCCCTGAGTCAAGACAAGGCAAAATCTTATGAAAATTTATTTATTGTAAGAAAGAACAACTTACATCGTTCAGGTATAGGTTTAGAATTGTTGCAACCAATTTTGGATAAATTCAATTTTAAAGTTATTGATTTTGAAGAGCTATCAGTATTAGAAAAAATTAATAATTTACAGTACACAAAAAATTTAATAGGAGTTTTTGGGAGTGGTTTAACAAATATGATATTTATGAATAAAAATAGTAATGTATTGGAAATTAGATTAGAAAATGATTCTCACAATAATGCTTTTTATTCATTGGCTAATATATGTGGAATAAATTATTATTATTTATTTTATAAATCTAAAAATATGGAATTTGATTTAGCACAGTTTGAAGTTATTTTGGAGAAAATGACAAACTAAAGGTACCATTCATTAAATTCTTTTATTCTGTCCTTTTTTTTATCTCCTACTAAAAAGTTAAAATGTATAAGATTTGGTTCGTAATTTCCATTGTTGTTATAAAAATAAGGTCCATTTGAAAATTTTTCAAGTGGCAGTATTCCAAAATTAAACTGATTTCTATTTTTATTTAAGTAAGTCTGATCATGATGGCTATAGTTAACTAATTTTTTAATGTCTACGTTTTTAGGATCAAAGTAATTCAAAGTTTTTTTATTTGATTTTATAAACATAAAACCCGCACATAAATTTATTGTATTCGGTTTATCGGGATTGTGATCATTTTGAATTAACATATCTTTATGACCAATCTCATTCAATAGGTATTCTATAATATTTTTCTTGATAACAATATCTCCATCAATATAAAGCACATACTCATTTTCTAATAGTGATTTATAAATCATTTCAAATTTGTATAACATCATATAACCAAAATCTTTACTATGAAAGTCAACAAACTCATTAGTTTGCATGAAGGATTCTTTCAGGGATTTTACTTGCACAGGGTAATTTTTAAGATAATTTTGAGACTCTTCGTCGACCGTAAATACCGTTAAATTAATTTGAATTTTATTTTTTATAATGGAATTAATTAAATTTATAGTGTATTCAACGTAACCTTGATTTGTAAAAGTTACACACTCGACATTATTTTTCTTCATAAATAAAAGATTAATTATTATATAATTTTAATTGTTACACTTATTTTAAAGATATTTAAAAGTGACATTAGCAATAGAAAATTTTAATTCCAAAAACATCCTATCTAGTTTTAATTTTGCGCGAAGATCAGAAGTTGTTTTTTGTGAAGAAATTTCATACGAGGATTTTTCAAAAATAGAAAATAAAAATACAGAGGTTATTTATAAAAAAGATAAAACTATTCTATATTTAACTAAAAATTTTAATTTAAATAATAATTCCACAATTTTTTCAAACACATATCTTGTTGAAAGTTTATTTAAAATAATCAATTCAAGGGATTTAGATTTTTCAAATTTAAGACTCATATCACATCAGGCAGATCATAAAATTGAAAAAAAACTTTATAACAAGAAGCCTCACAATTTTAGTAAATGGTTTGGGATAAATATTGACCATAAGCATGAAGATCTAGTACCAATTCCTCTTGGGTTATCCAACAATTATTCTCCTAAAAATATAAGATGGGAACACTTTTTAAAGTACAAAAATATTAAAAAAGATATTTTTATATACTCAAATTTTCAAGTAAATACAAATTACTTTGAAAGGACGAAAATACTTAAAAATATAAAAAATAAAAATTTTGTCACGAAAGAAGGTCCAGCATTGTCTGTTAATGATTATGCAGAAAAATTATCAAAAAGCAGTTTTGTAATTTGTCCTTTCGGCAATGGAATAGACACACACAGATATTGGGAGTCTTTATACTTTAATTCAATTCCAATAACTATTAAACACTTAACATATGAAACCTCGAAAAACTTACCAGCCATGTTAATTGATTCCTTTGAAAGCCTTTCTGAAAATGAGTGCCGTCTGTTTTTAGAAGATTTAAAAAGCAAAGAAGTGAATTATGATCCTTTAACGGTAGATTATTGGATGAAAACTATAATGTCTGAACCAACTAAGAAGCAAAATGAATTCGAAATAAGCCTTACTAAAGATGAAGTTGAAAATATTAAGAATAAACTATATGAGAAGTTAAAAAAAGAACAGTTTTACAAGAAATACAACACGCTGCAGAGAAAAATTCACAAAAAATTAAACTTGTTTAAATAATAAGTGATAAATAAATGGCAATTAGTAACTTATTTGTATTGCAAAGCTTAATGTGTATTAATATTAATTTAGGAGATTAAAAATTTATATGGATTTAACGGTACCTGTTTCGTATGGAGAATTAGTTGATAAATTAACTATATTAAATATAAAAAAAATAAAGATAACTGATTCAAAGAAAATAGAAAAAATAAACATAGAACGCAAAATATTTGAAGATAAGGTTGAAATACTTAAAGATTCAAATGAAAAAAATTATTTAAAATTATTTAACAAGTTATATGAGGTTAACCTCAAGCTTTGGGAAGTTGAAGACAGCATAAGAAAACATGAATTAAATAATGAATTTAATGAAAAGTTTATCGAGCTAGCTAGGAGTGTTTACTTTTTAAATGATGAAAGATTTAATATTAAATCAGAAATTAATAAATATTTTGGATCACAAATTCATGAAGTTAAGCAGTATACGAAATATAAATGAAAGATACACTAATGATCCACCATCACCTTGGATTAGGTGATCATATAATTTGCAATGGATTAGTTAATGAATTATCACGTTCAAAAAAAATATACTTAATCTGCAAATCACAATATTACAAAAATATTAGATATCTCTACAGAAAGAATAAAAATGTTAGACTAATTCCTTTACCGAAAGCTATGACAAGATCAATTAAATCTGAAAAGAAATCCTCTAAGCTGCTTTCCTTTTTCTTATTTACAAAAATTAACTACGTAGGATTTCAACAACAACCAGGAGATTTTTTTGATGAACTTTTTTATAAACAAGCAAATATAGATTTTTTACATAGATACAAGAGTTTTTATGTTCCTCAAGATTCTGAAAATATGATAAATATTCCAGAATCTAAATTTAGATTAATACATAAAGAATCCTCACTGGGAGAATACAATTTGGACATAAAATCTGATAACTTGATAAACATTTTTGTTTCAAAAGAATTTGGAAAAAATATATTTTCATATATAGATTTAATTAAAAGTGCTCAGGAAATTCATTGTGTAAATAGTGCATTTATTCATTTAGTGGACTCATTCATCCTATCGAGCAATCTTTATTTTCATGATGTTAGAAAACATAATAATAAATTTAACTTAAAAAATAATTGGAAAGTCATAAACTATAAGTAAATGACAAAAAAAATATTTAATAAAATTATAGATTTTCATAAAAATACTTCAGAAGATGAATATTTGAATTCATATAATTTTGCTAGAACTTCAGATCTAGTTTTTGCTGAATCAATTACACATGAGCAATTTGATAAATTAAATTTAATACCTGATTCTTACGAAATTTATGAAAATAATGAAAATTATCTAACTTATCGACTTACAAAATTCGAAATAAAAGACGGAGACGTTGTTTTTTGTAAAACAGACTTTATATTTGAATTATTCACCCTTTTAAATAAAATTCCAAAGAAAATCAAAATTATTTTAATAACACATCAAGCTGCCCAGCCAAGTATAGATAAATCAATGTTTTTGTTAAAACCAAAGAGTGTATATAAGTGGTTTTCAATAAATGTAGATTACAATCATCCTGAATTAATATCAATTCCCTTAGGTTTGGCTAATGATTATTCTCCAAAAAATGTCTGTATTAGCGATCTAAAAGGAAATTCTAATCTCGCTAAATATAATAAAAAATATTTGGGTTATTCAAATTTTTTAATTAATACCAACCAAGAAAAAAGAAAGAAAATTTTTGATGATTATATGAATGAATCGTGGGTATATAAAAATTCAAATATAACAAAAGAGCTATACATGGATGATATTATTAAGTCAAAATTTGTATTTACTCCACCAGGTTGGGGTATAGACACTCATAGGTTTTGGGAGGTGTTGTATCTAGGTGCCATTCCTATTGTTGAGTACAGTGTTAATAGTTCAATGTTTAATATGTACCCGATTGTATATTATGATATTAACCAGACAATATCTGAAGTAGAATTTTCAAATAATTATGAAAATAAATTAAGCGATTTAGATATTGAGAAATTGAAAATATCTTGGTGGTTTAAGAATGTTATTAGAATTTATTTTTCAAAAAGAAAAGAAACTGTCACCTTAAAGTATGGATTTTATAATAAGTTAATAAAAAGATTTTTGAAAATAAAATACAATTATTTTAAATTTAGAAATTAGAACTATTATATTTAAACATAATGAAAAAAACCTTATCCTTTTTATACCATCTTTTAGTAGCTAATTCATTTTTCCTTTTTTTAAGTTTTAATACTCCATCAGTCAACAATTCCTATGAATCACTAAAGGGAGATTTAGATAAAATTGCTTTTCCGGTTGAATTTACACCTTCATTTTTAATTTATACAATACCAATAGCATTTTTTGCTTCTTTATTTAGTAATCTCTACAATAAATATTTTGCCAATAATAATAAATTTAGCGTTGTTCATCAACTTACTATAAATTATCTATTTACAACTTGGCTTTACTTGTTTGTTGTATTCTTTTTCAAACTTTTTCTTGAGTTAAATAGACTATATGTAATAACGTTTATTTTTTTATTGTTATTTTTGTTAATTTTCCAAGAATTAATTTCTGAATACATATCCAAGGGTAAAAACTTAAAGACAATTATTGTGTTAATATTATTACTTTTTCCTAATATTTATATTTCAATCCAATCTTTTCAAAATACTCTTACAAATGAAACATTTATAGATGAAGACGTAATAGCAAGTGAAAATTTACTTATTAATTCTATCTCTGAAATTCCACCCGAGGATGACCTTGAGTGCAATGAATGGAAAGGCAGCCCAAATTATATTGGTTGTTTATATGGACTAAATATCCAAGAGTATGAATATGAATTTCAAGTATCAAATTTGGTAGTATTTAATGAAGAATTATATATTTTGCTTAAAAATGGATTGATTTATAAACAATCAAATACAAATTCAGCTCCCAAGTTATTTATTGACCTATCCTCAAAAGTTTATACATCATTCCCTGGGATTGAACAAGGTTTATATGGTTTGGCTTTTCATCCAAGTGACAAACATCTTGTAGTAACATATTCAAACGACGAAATAGCACTTGTTGTTGAAAAATATGAATATTCCGATGAAGGGGTTATAAATGATTCAGCTGAATTATTAATTAAGATTGCAAACAATCAAAGATATCATTTTGGAGGATCGTTAATATGGTCAGATTATTTCAATGACTTCTTATTAGGAGTGGGTGATATGAAGTCAAATGTAATTCCAGTCCTCCAGTCAGACCCTTTAAACACAACCAGCTTTAGAGGCAAGATTGTGTTATTGAATTCTTTCAGCTCACAAAATTCTCCTTTAATTGCTGAACATAACATAAACCCTTCCTTAAAAAATATTGTTGCTTTTGGCTTGAGAAACCCTTGGCAATTTCTAGAGTATCAAAATAGATTATTTATAACTGATGTTGGTTCTCAGTTCATAGAAGAATTAAATATACTAGATTTAAATAGTTTTAGTAGCCCCAAAGAAGTCTTACCAACTTCTTTTGGTTGGCCACTTTTCTCCGGTTTAGAGTTTTCAACATATTACGAACCCAGAGGTATGGATGAATTAATTTATGATGACGGAAGCGTTACGGATCTTTATTATTTTGAAAACGGAGAACAAATAAAAGCTGACAAATATTTAATCGATAAATCAGTCTTTCCCCTCGTATATTATGAACACTTAGTTAATCCTAATGTTGTAAGAGCAGCAATTATAGGTGGAGATATATTAAAAAATTCAAACTCTAAATATTTTGAACATTATTTTTTCACAGATTTTGTAGAGAGAGAACTTTTTGCTTACGATGTTAACAAAGATTTATTATATGTTTTTCCATTACCAACCTATATTGAGAGCAACCCAACAGCAGTAAAAGTAAGCCCTTTCGAAAATGACACATTAATAATCAGTTATAGGAATGGAACCATTTTAACAATTAAGTTGCCTTAAAATAAATTTTTAATCCCTTACAAACAAAAAGTCAGGATATTTATCTGTTGCAACAACTTTGTAGTTATTGATTTTTAATCTAATAATTATAAATGCTGCTTTCAAATATGATCTTACAAAACCTTTATGGAGTTCATCAAATTCAACTAATATTTGTTTTGGAAAAATTTTAGACCTGATTAAGTCTGGTAATACTTGGTTTTCCGATCCTTCAATATCTAGCTTTATTAAGTCAATAGTTTCAATATTTAAATTTTGTTTAATTGATGAAACCGTAGTTGTTTCAACATTAATATAATCACCCGTTTTTCTAAAATTATTTTGCCAGTTGCTAATACTATGACTTACGTGTTCAGGATTTGGAGGAGAGAAGAATTTAACTTTCCCCCCATCTATATTTGATAACGCTTTATCAAATATTATAAAGTTTTCTTTTTTTATATTTAGCAAATCATAGCTTTCAATCGGCTGTTTACCTGAACGGTCTTTGTATTCTTTGGTTTTTTTATTCCCAAGAGAGTTCTGAACAGATAACAGATGTTCGAGTGCTCTTGGTGTTGGGTCAACAAAAATTACAATTCCATCGTATTTATTGATAAATTCTATATCAAAAGATATATCTTCCCCAACACCAGCAGATAAAATGATGTTATTATTTAAATTTTCATCTATTAAATACCAGCCACCATATGATGTTCCTAAATAATTGATATCTTTTTTTATAGAGCTATAGTTAATAATTTTGTAAAAAATTTTTTCCAAAATAATTTTTTTATATTTTTTCATAATAACTAACTATTGTATACAATTTCATTAAGTTTTTTTTAATATTTAGTCTGAAATTCTTTTTTATTCGCCTCTTTTTATTTATTAAATTCAACACTTTAAAACTCTCCATTGACATTTTTTTTAAATCTAAACTTAGTGCGGAGTTTAAATCCTTGAATAAAATTAGATACAGTTATGGAAATAGTGTTGAATGTTAAATCTAAAAATAGATATAATCATTAGCTTAAAGACACAAGGGAAGTTAAAGAGTGTCACTCACATTGATGTACTTAGGAAAAGATAAATGAAACATATGAATAAAAAAAACTCAAGTAAAAATATTTTAAACTTTTCAGAATATTTTATAATATTTTTGTTCTATGTATCTACTTATGTTTCATTTTTATTATTGTTTTTAACCTTTGATGTAGTCCAATCTCCTGATTTCGCAAAATATATAAAATATTATCTTTTTTATAATGGAGAAATTTCAAATACAGGTGTAGAGCAGGGAAATTTATATTTTTTTTATAATTATCTAGGAACCTACTTACTTAGTTTAATATTTAAATCCTACTCTTTAAGTGAGTTAATCAACATATCAATTCACATAACTAGTACATTATTATTTCTATTTGGCCTGCTTGGCTATAAAAAGTATTTAATAAGAAAAGGTTTTAAAAAAACTAATGTATATCTCTCATTAATTTTATTAAATTTCTTACCTTCATGTATAGAGATGAGACTTACTTTAAAGCCAGAGATATTCGCTTTTTCTTTATTAGGATGGATACTGTATTATTTATCAAAATATTCAGAATCAGCAGATAAGAAATATCTTCATCTTTTTATTTTATTTATTAGTTTCGCTTTAACTTCTAAAGCGTCAATATCGTTAATGTTGGGTGTATTTTTATTTATTGAAATTTGGATAAATTATAAGTTTCTTTTATCAAAACAATATCTTAAATATTACTTACTCGCATCTTTAGTTTGCTTAACACTTATAATTGAAAATTCTAATTTGAATGGAAAATATTTAAACCAGGTTGAGCATAGCAAAAATTATGATAATAAGGCTGAAATTGAATTTTTTACAAATATCAATTCTGAACATTTAGTTGCGAATCCAAATAGATATTTTCATAGAGACTCATTTATTTCAGCAACATTATTCGATACTTTTTCAGATTTTTTTCTTTTGTATTGGAATTCGGAACATTCCGAGCTAAATAAGGGAAGAGAAAATTTCTTTAAAATAGATAGAAGTTTTGATGATTCTAGATTTCCAAATATAACCTATGACAAAGAGGAAGGCTTCTTAACAATTATTGGAAATTTTGATGCACGGTATGAAGACACTTATTACACAAACGAAACAAGAATGAGGGGGGCTTACAATGTTTCGATAATATTTTATATTTTATTGATAGTATTTGGCATCTATAAAAGAAAGGATATTAATAAATTGCTATCACCATTTCTAGGAATGGTTACCATTTCACTATCTGCACTTGGTATATTTGGGAATAATTTCGACCCACTTGTAGGTGATAGTATTAAGACGTATTATTATTCATTTTTTATTGCTATGGGGTTTCTTTTTTTATTAAATTACTTGTTCGAATTAAACTTTTATAAAAAAATGATAAGTTTTTTTCTGATTTTATTTTTCTTTTTTGTTCTTGGTTTCCCCAAATCATTTGATGTAGAAATAAAAGACGATATTAGTTACAAAAATGCGTTGCTTCCTACGTGTGAAATTAATGTAGTAATAGTCGATTATATGTTTGGTACAAACAGCAAAGATAGATGTGATCCAGAAAATTTTATTTATGAGGCTAATAATAAAATACGAAAGTGGGCTCCAGTTTCTTTAGTCCCAGAGTTGTCTAAAAGTATAAAAATAAAAAACATTCCGTATTTAAATTTAGTATTAGTTTTTATAGCTATATTTATTACCAAAAAAGAATATTGGATTAGGTTCTTTAAGAGTAAATTATGATAGACGAGCAAACCATAGTAAAAATTTGTGGAACTTATCCTGATAATTTTGAACCAATTCAAATTAAACCTGGCGAAATAGTTGTTTTCACAAATGATCCAAACTATGAGGCAGTGAAGGTGTTTGACCAAGACAGGAATTCAGTTTTTGTAAATTCATTTGTTGAGTGTGAACATTATGTAACAGGGGGATGGAGCTTAATTCCTGAAGTAGACTTTATTCCCGGTCAAGACCTTGAAAATACTTTACAAACCTCATTTGTGCTTTTATCAATAATATCCATTGTTTTAGGCTTTCTTTATATAAAAAGATATATAAAGAGGTTTTCGTGAAAGCAATAATTTCTAATAAAAATAATTTATTAAAAATTTTACTTTTTTTTATTTTATTAATCATACCTTGGAGTTTTTCGGACTATACAGACAGTATCTCTGCTGAGAAAATAACTTCTGATTTAAGGTTTTATCAAATTAACACTTGTTCCATTTCTTTATTTGAGTTTCTTTCTTCAAACTTAAATGTTTTATATCAAGATCATTACAAACTAAGATTTAATGATTACTCATCAATAAAGTGTTTTGGAAGGATTACAGGAATTGATCAGGTTGGTTATGTTTTTTATATTTCTGTAGGGACAAATGCATTAGTCAATTTATTTCTTCAATCGAGTTTTTGGCTTTTTCTAATTTCTTTAATTAGAAGAGAAGAAGAATATAGCTTTAATTTTTTACAATTTTTTTCAGTTTCACTAGGTTCTTTATTTTTAAGTTATGGAGTATATTCTGAAGAAAAATTTTACAGTTTAAAAATTTATTTATTAGATCTTACAACTTATAAGAATTTTATTTACTTAAGTATATATTTCTTTTATGTTGGTTTTTTTTCAAGGGCTGTAATTGGGACCCGTAGAAAAGCTCTTATATACTTATTACCCTTTCTCTATATTTTCATAGGTCTTTATAGTGGTTGGAATATATACTTTTTATCAATTTTCTTTGTTATTTACGGCATAGAAAAACTATTGGATTCAAGTATAAATAGAAAAATATTTACACCTTTAAATTTAATTATTCTTTATTGGGGGTATCAGGCATTAGGAGATCAGTTTTATTTAGATCCCGATAAAATTAGAGGGTTCTCAAATACTATATATAATTTTCCATCAGTTATTTTTTGGAGTTACTATACAGTATTTTTGTTTGCCGGTGTATTTTATTTTTTTAAAGATAGATCACTAGATTTTGATATTAGTTTATTTAAGAACAATTTTCTTATTTCAGGCTCAGTAATTTTTGTTTTAGGATATTTAGGTTCTTCGATGCCTTTTTTCAATTTTTTTAATTATTATCTATTTGGTCAAACAAAATATGGTACAGATAACCAAGATATTTTTGGTGTAAATTTCTGGGGTGAAAAAGTTGCTTGGAGGGGGTTCTTTCCAAGCGCAGAAACCATAGGAGAATTTTTTGCAATTGCTTTATTGATCTTTTTTCTACAGAGCATTAAAAATTTTTCAACAAAAGATTTATCATACTTTTTAGTACCATTTTCGATTGCTGGTTTGTATGCGTCAAACAACAAAGCAGCGACTCTAGCCTTATTTCTTTGTATCCTTTTAAAAATAAATAAAGAGTTTAATATAAAAAAAACTTACAAAGCTGTATCTATTGTTGGAATGTTAGTTCTATTAATATTTTTAATTAGACCTGAAAATCTATTGCTTGGGTTAGATTTTACATCTAAAAACATGATAAATTCAGGATATACATATGGAATAGATCCAGATAGATCTAATGCTATTAATTATATTTTTAACCTAAAAAACTTTTCACCAATATATTGGGTTTTACTTTTAATAGGACAGATAGCTTTTTTAATCAATAGATCAGAATTGTGGGGGATATTTCTTGCTAGATACAGTCCAGAGATGGGTGAGGTAATTTTTGGTACAGGTCCGTTCACCCTTTCTAATCACTATAACGAGGTATTAGTATCAAAAACAAGAGTTGGGTCGGGGACAGATTTAGGATTTCTTTTGCCTCACTCATCAATTTTGTTAGTGCTTGTATTTTTTGGTTTATTTGGGGTAATTTTATTTATCTCCATTGTCTACAAAAGATTAAAGTATTTAAAATTAAAAAATTATGATCATTTTTTAGTATGTTTATTTATAGTGATAAATTTATTAAAAAGTGATTCAATTTTATATTTTCCATCTTTATTAATGTATTTTATTTTTATTTTTGTATTTACAAGGAAAAAGGTTATAACCTCATAACAAATCATGCCAAAAGGAAATCAAATAAATTTTAATTTTATAAATCTAAGATTTCTTCAATTTTCTTATAAGTTTTTTCCTCAACAACTTCAAGTTTGGTTATAAGATTTGAGTTATTCTTTCCTTTTTCTTTCCATACTGGCACCATCGCATTCCACAGTCCCTCACCTTTAAATCTTGAATATAGTGTGGCTCCAACATGTAGAGCGATTACTACATAACTAAGAAATGCTGAAAACTCATGTATTCCAATAGCAATTTCTACGCCACCTATTTCTAAAGCAAAAAAAATAGCGATTAGGAGTCCAGTGGTGGGGAGCATTATTAAACTAAAATATACTAGTCCATGAATTATTTTTGCTATAAATAGATGACCTTTACGTGCATTTTCATGGTCACCTAGTAAAGCAGGTGTATCTTTCATATAAAAATATCTCAGCAAAACAATAATTAAAAATACTATAGCGAAAAGAATTTCAAAATTAAGCAATGATGGATCTTCAAGGTCATTGAGATCACCTACTTGTTTAAATATCCCATATGCATATAGAGGAACAAATGTCCAATGAATTAATTTAGCTAAAAAAGTATGTGTATTACTCAAAATGTTCCTGTAATAATTATCCTAATATTATTGATAGTAACCCAACTCCTAATCCAACTACAGCTAGTGTCAGTGCTGATACTTTGTATGTTTTTGGATCTCTCCAATTTATTTGTCTAAAAAAAGCTAATCCAAAAAAAGCATAAACTGCAATTTCAAGAATCTTTATTACTGGGTTATCAAAAATTTCCATTACGCAATTATAAAGACATCTAAAATAAATCGATTAGTTTATACAGTTGTAAGAAGCATTTATAAGGCTTTGGCCTCTTTCATTAATTAAATATTCTCCACCTAATTTATTTACCAAGTAACCAAAAGACATTTTACAATCTGGATCAGCAAAGGTAGCGCTACTTCCTCCAAAACCTACATGTCCAAAGGCATTAGGTCCAATCATAAAAGAACCGCCTTCTCCTTCAAAAGTATCCCGATTGTCCATATGTAACATAAATCCCTCAGAAAAATTGGTAGGAAATAGAAGCATGTTGTCTATATTTGATTTTATATTCGATTTACCTAATCTTTTAACAGAGCTCTTTGAGAGAAGCTTTTCATTGTTTTGAGCGAGAGGAGTAAACATTCCTGCTAAAGATCTAGCATTAGTAATTCCTCCTACACCCCCTATTTCAGATCTATAGGTCTCCGTAGCATTATAATCATATTCACCTGTGTTAGTTAGAGATAGTCTCTGCATTGAATTTGGATTACTTCTAAAAGCTTCTGTGAAACCACTAGGTTTGTCTGAAGGACTTGACATAAAGGGCGTTACTTTAGCTACCCTTTCATCTTCACTTTTAGGTAGCCCAATCCAATAATCTAAATTATATGGCTTGCTTATCTCATCATTAAAAAACTCACCTAGAGATTTTCCAGAAACTCTTTTAACAAGCTCTCCTATTAACCAACCGGTAGTCATCATATGATAACCAGTTTCTTGACCAGGAACCCAAAAAGGTTCCTCATTCTCTAATAGTCCAATCATATAGTCCCAATCTAAGAAACCCCCTTCTTTAACCTCAGTTCTTAGCGCAGGAAGACCGGCAGAATGATTTAATATCATTTCAACTGTTGTATCTTCTTTTCCTTTTTTTCCGTATTCAGGCCAATATTTTGTTACCTTTTCTTTTGTATTAAGTTCTTCTCTATCTATTAGTAAATGTGCACAAAGTGCAAGTGCTGCTTTCGTACTAGAAAAAGCAACAGAAAGAGTATTTTCATCCCATTCTTCTTCTCTCTGTTCATCTTTATACCCTGCCCACAGATCTACTTTGGTTTCTCCATCTACAACAACACAGACAGAGGAGCCTATTTCTTTATATTTAACAAAGTTCTCTGCAAAAGTTTCCGCAACTTCTTGAAAGTCTTCGTGACAACTTCCTTTAATTGGAACAAGGGATTGAAATTTTGTTTCAACTTTTCTCATTTAGTAATTATCACACGTTTTTTATTCAAACGAGTCTCAAATAAGTGCTCGAATTTAATAATAAAAATCAATTAGTAGTCCTATAAAAAGTAAAAAATTCACCTTTTGATTCTTCTATTTTTCTTTTAATTACTTCATCCCCGTATCTAATGCAGTCAATTTTTACCCAACAAAGACTGTTATCTTTGGTTGTTACTCCAAAATATTCATTTTTAATATATTCAGGATATTCCGGGTTAAGATTTACAGTTGTAAAAGGGTTATTTAAAAGTATCTTATAATTTTCTAATCTTGGCATAAGAAGAGTAACGAAAATTAAGCCTGCAACAACAAGAATTTTATTTTCAAAAATATTATATCTAACTTCAGAATGTTCATTATTCATACTTAGGTATACAAACGCTAATGAAAAAATTCCTAGACCCAATCTGATTCCCGGGGCACTTACAAGCCATAAAATAATTAAAGATAATAAGTAAATGTACAAAAATAAATTAGTTTCAGGCTTCTGTTTTTGTTTATAAATAATTTTCTTATAAACAAAAATAAGTAAAAAACTAAATGAAAAGTTAATAAAAGTTGTTCTGTTAATGGGTTTTGTCATCCAGTCACTGAACCATAGCAAAGGGTTTGTGCCAAATTTATAACTTTTGTGAAAACTTCTCAAGTTTTTAGTTTCCGCACTAGCTGTACCTTCTGTGTGCCAAGATAGTGTATCAAAACAAGTAAGTTCAATAGGGAAAAACATACATCCTGTAATTAGAATATTTTTCAATATAAACACCCCTCCCAAGAAAAGAGAAGGAAGAAGGAGTTTTATGATTTTTTGATAGCCAATATTTATCATAAAAATTGTGTATATAAATAGAAGTAAGATAATAATTCCAAATAATCTCATTTGTATAGAAAATAAAACCAATAAAGAAATAGTAATTATTTCAATTGATGTGGCACTCCTTTTCCTTATCAGATGAATTAAAAAAAGGTTTGATAAAATGAAAAGTATTGCAAAAGGTGTGTCCTGTTTTGAGACAGCTTCTATATCAAGAAATCCGTTTCTTCCACCGGAATATCCAAAATTATCAAGAAATCCAAAAATTATAATAAAGTACCCAAAATGCTTATATAATTTTTCATTATTTTCTGTTATGAAATAGTAAATAAAAATAATAAATGTTGAGAGAAATGATAAATTTACAAAATGAAGAAGAATAAAATTATTACCAATCCAAAAATTGGCTGAAATATATTCAATTATTGAGGAATAGCCATATCGAAAGTGTATATTGTAAAGGCCAATTGGTATATTAGATTCTCTGATCCATAATTGGGAATTCAATTGGTAGAGACCAGCATCATAAGCTAATCCAATTCCTAATGTACTTAAACTTAAAATTCCCGGAAGGACACAATATTTAATAAAATTATTAAATGTAAATTTGCTAATTTTTAACATTCTTACATTAAAGAAAAATGGAATAAGCAGAAGAGCTTGAAATATAGGAATTTTAATAGGTATAAAGAAATTAAAAATTAATGTTAAGTTAGCAATAAAAAATAATGAAAACAGAGGAAAAAAAAGATTTACTGGAAGTGAATATAGATTAAAGCTAGATTTAATTTTTCGATTGAATAATAAAAAAACACCTCTGCCATGGAAATAGATTAAGATAAAAAATGCGACAAACAGTAAAGAAGTAATCACATTTTAATTATAAGGCCATATTTTTGAGTATCCTTAAAAATTTGGGAGGAAATAATTTTTATAAATTTTTTAATAGTGTAATTATTTATCTATTTGTTTCATATTGACGAAGTGCAATGGGAACATAACC